>ENA-UZWU01001682-UZWU01001682.1-metagenome-genome-assembly--contig:-Day-4--1m-contig-1682_pt1 | contig 96139 bp, 81 predicted proteins | sample MGYA00260345_ERZ794905 | MGnify/ENA metagenome assembly ERZ794905
GGGGGTCATAAGCGCGCACTGAGGCTCCCTGACGCCACAAAGCCTCCATTAATAGCCGACTGGGCGCCTCCCGCATATCGTCGGTGCCAGGCTTAAACGCTAAGCCCCACAACGCCACAGTTTTGCCATTTAAGTCAGCGTTAAAATAATCCGCGACTTTTTCGAATAGGCGATGCTTTTGTTCATCATTTACCGCCGTTACTGCACTTAATAGCTTCGGCTGATAGCCCGCATTAATTGCCGTAGCCTCCATGGCGCGCAGATCTTTGGGGAAACAGGAACCGCCAAAACCGCAGCCGGGGTAGATAAAACTGTAACCTATGCGCGCATCTGAACCCATGCCAACTCTAACCTGCTCAATATCTGCCCCCACAAGCTCGGCAATATTAGCAATCTCATTGATAAAGCTGATTTTTGTCGCCAGCATCGAGTTAGCCGCGTATTTAGTCAATTCCGCAGAGCGCACATCCATAAAGATGAGTTTGTCGCGCTGACGATTATAGGGCGCATAGAGCTCCTGCATCATCTCTTCGACCCGGGCACTGTCTGTGCCGACAATAATCCGATCGGGATGAGTGAAGTCGGCCAGTACCGCGCCCTCTTTTAGAAACTCCGGATTGGATGCCACACTAAAGCCCCAGTCAACCCCACGTTTGTCGAGGGCCGCCTGAATTTTCTCTGCGACTAAGTCGGCACTACCTACCGGAACCGTGGACTTATTGACCACCGCTTTATAGCCATCCATATGCGTACCAATACTGCCGGCGACATTGAGCACATACTGCAGATCAGCAGAACCATCTTCATTGGCTGGAGTACCCACGCCGATAAATATCATCTCGCCATGCTGCACCGCCATTGCTGCGTCAGTGGTAAATTTGATACTGCCATCCGCCAGTGAGCTACTGAGATAGCTTTCAAGGCCCGGCTCATAAATTGGCACCTGACCAGCATTTAGGGCATCGACTTTGTCCTGATCTATATCGACACAGATCACTTGGTTGCCAACATTGGCAAAACAGGCCCCGGTGACTAGACCCACGTATCCACTTCCAAAAATTGTTATCTTCAAAACAGATCCCTGTTCAATTATTTACGTCTCGTAAATATAGACCATAGAATCCAATTCACAAGTGAATTAAATAATACCCATAGGTAAGTCTGCCATAGGATTAAAGGCGATCCCCGAAAAGATAATCATATATTTGGGAGCAGGTTTTTAGAGCAGGTTTTTAGAGCAGGTGTTTAGAGCAGATTTTGAACTACATTTGGATATTGTTAATGTAATAATTTGTGTTTCTGATAGATTTTTTATCCAATATTCTGACTAATCGAAGTTGTAAATTTAATCGCTAAATCAATATTTATTTGATAATAAATAAATACAGCAATAAAAATATTTTAGTTATTAAAAATAACCTCTAAATTCTAAATTGACATAAAAAAAATAATATTTATCATTTACGTATTAATTTTTTGAAAATTTTAATGTGCGCCGAGTCTCCATAAGCAGAGCATGGCCGAAATAGACATCTCCGTGACGCTTTATGACAGTGCTTAAGGATAGTCATGGGCTATGATGATTTTCACTGAAATTATCCTTACTAAAGCAACCGATATCCATATACAAAATTAAAAAGTCACTTCGGATGTCAATTTAGATATGAATAGAATCAGTAGATTATTAAATTATTATTTTTACTTAAACCTTCTATAAGCCATATAAAAGCAATAATAAAAGTAGGCGATAGCTATATAAAAAGTGCTGGGAATTGTTTAAAAATAACACTTAAAAACCCTACAAAAGGGGCTAAAAAAGCCTGATAGGGAATTCTTCTCAGTCATCAAAAAGAATAACTATAAATGCGGAAAAACCGCTTCAATAGCAATCAGGGGAAGACCAATGAAAACACGCTCATTTCTTAAACTAAGTAGCATGGCATTAGCCATAGCGACCATATCCACCGGGGCATATTCTGCCCAGCTTGAAGAAATTATTGTTACCGCACAAAAGCGCGCAGAAAGCCTTCAAGACGTACCCATTTCTATGACCGCCATCACTGGTGAGAGAATGAAAGATGCGGGTATCACGAGCTTTGCTGACCTTAATGGCTTTGTACCTAACCTTGCTATCTCAGAAAATGCGGTAAACACCATTATCACCATGCGCGGTATCAGCGTTGGTGCCAACCAGTCTTTTGAGCAGTCTGTCGGCGTTTATGTTGATGGTATCCACTACGGCAAGAGTCGCCAGATTAGAACTGGCCTATTTGATTTACAGCAAGTGGAAGTATTGCGTGGCCCACAGGGTATCCTTTTTGGCAAGAACACCTTGGCCGGTGCGATTAACGTAACTACCGCAGAGCCTGAAATGGGTGAAGGGATGTCAGGCAAAGTTGCCGCAACGGTTGAGAGCGATGACGGTGAATTACTGGAAGCACACCTTAACTATTCGCCATCTGACAATCTTGGTTTCCGCTTTGCCGTTAGAGATCGTAGCGATGATGGCTATATGGATAACGGCTTTGCCACTGCGGCAAATGGTGCACCAACAGCTATGCCCACAACTGACGAAACTATCTGGCGGTTTACCACCATGTGGGAGCCTAATGACAGTACATCAATCAAGTTAACTCACGGCGAGAGTGATTTTGTCCGTGTTGGCGGACCTGGTGCAGTAACAACCTTTGCCCCTGAAACCAATATTCCTGCATCGAATTCAGTTATGTTCGCCATGATGGGAGCATCGTTCCCAGACTATGCTGCTAATGTGGCCGCTGGCGATATCGACGCATTTCGTGATGGCCGCTCCATAGGTGGTTTGGCGTTGGCTCAGTCTCTGGGTCGCGATTTAGACCGCACTGAGGAAAAATTCGAGGGCACTGACACTCAAACTAGCGATACCGCATTGCGTATCGATATCGAGATGGAAAATGGTTACAGCTTCCACTCGGTGACAGGCCGAAACACTTATGACTATGAAGATGGTATGGATGCCGATTGGCTACCAGTGACCTTTGTTGGTCGCAGCGATATTTCTGAATACAAACAGACAAGTCAGGAATTCCGCATCGCCTCTCCAACTGATCAGACCTTCTCATTTGTTGCCGGTGCTTACTGGTCTAAGGCAGAGCAGGACATTGACCGTACGGTTATTGTCGATGGAACTTTGGGAAATCCAGACCTGATGAAAGTCATCACTGGTCTCGGCGACCCGGCCAATGGCACAGCGTCATTCTTGGCATTCAGTAAAGCGCAAATTGCCGGCGCCATTCTTGGCGCGCAGGGCGTCACTGACCCTGCGGCAATCGGCGCTTGGATGGGAACGCCCACTGGCATCGGCACTGTCAACGCTTTCTGGGGTGTAGATGGCATGGCGATGTGGAACCAAGCCGGTCGAGTTAGTAGCTACGCAAGTACAACAGACACTGTGGCTGCTTTCTTCCAGGGCACCTATGAGCTGTCAGATACGCTGACCTTGACTGCTGGTGTGCGTTATACCGAAGAAGATAAAGAAGCCTCTGCTAAAGCCGACCTTACCGCTAGCTACACTGGCTTGGCAACGCCAAACGAAACGCCGTTCTTGGCCGCTCTGCAATCTGCATCATTTGGTGTTTGGGCGCATGATTTCAACGAGAAGCGTTCAACCAACCAGGTTATCCCAGCAGCTAATTTGCAGTGGGAGCAGTCAGATACTAGCAAGTACTACATTAGCTACTCTGAGGGCTTTAAAAGTGGCGGCTTTAACTCTGTAGATGATCAAAACCCTAACATCCTTGCTGACGGAACCGTTCAACGAACTGTTCCAGGAATTGGTTTTGAGTACGATGATGAGAGTGCACGTTCTTTTGAGATCGGTGGTAAGCATGTGCTGTTGGATGGAGCCATGAACTTAAACTGGGCTTATTTCAATAGTGAGTATGAAGACCAGCAGGTGTCTACCTTTGTCGGTTTGGGCTTTGTTGTAGCTAACGCTGCATCCTCTGAAATTCAGGGCATTGAGATGGATATGACCTGGCAGGCAACTGATGAACTGCGTTTAGGTTTGGCAATGGCCTTACTAGATGGTGAATATGGTTCATTCGATGCTGCCGGCTGTACTGCCAGTCAGGCCTCTGCACTCTTAGGGTTAGGCGACCTGACTTCTAGCTCTCCTGTGACCTCAGCAATGGGTTGTCAGCAGCAGTTCTTGGGTGATGGCAACCCATCTGGTTCAGCTCAGGATATCTCCGGTGGCCAGTTAGGTTCCGATTACTCCGGCTCGATCACGGCTGACTATATTAAACCTCTCAGCAATGGTTTGATTTGGTTTGCTGGACTGGATGTTAACTTCACCGATATGTACTACATGACAGGTGACTTGGACCCAATTGATATACAGAGTGGTTTTGAGAAAGTTAATATCCGTGCCGGTATCCGCGGTGAAAATTGGGACATGATGCTCTTCGGTCGTAACATTACCGACGAGATCACGGCCACTGGTGCTGCTGACGTTCCTCTGGCCGGTGGTGCTCACTTTAGCTATATGGCTCGCGGCGCAGTTTGGGGCGCACGCCTCAGCTACAGTTTCTAAGCTCTGTATTACTGAGCTATATGTTACTGAGCTATATGTTACTAAGATAAAAAGCTACAAGGAAAAAGGACGGGCGACCCCCGTCCTTTTTTTATGTCCGAAATTGCCACAGTTCTGACTGTTGACGACAGTGAACAGTCAGTGTTTTTCGCTACCATAAAGCTCTTAATAAAGCGCCTAATCTAAGCTCCTAATTTAAGTACCGACCTCACCTATCCTGCGGAACAGACTATGCAAAACAAAACTTCATTAGTAACCGGCGCCTCCGATGGCATAGGCCTTGAGTGCTGCAAAATACTTGCTGCCAGGGGCTACAATCTAATCCTTGTGTCCCGTCGCCAGGCACTGCTAGACGAGATTGCCGAGAGTCTTAAAGCCCAATACCCAACCATTACCTGCACCGTTTTGGCAGCAGATCTGGCCGCACCTCAGGCGGCTCAGGAACTGTTTCAGCAGGTTCAAGAGCAGGGATTAGAAGTGGATTTTCTAATCAATAATGCCGGCCTATTACAAAATGGCTTTTTTACCCAGCTGGATCTGGCCACTCAAGAGAGCATGATCAACGTCAATATTCTTGCTCTGACCTCATTGACCCACCTGTTTGCCAACAATATGACGAGCCGCAATGGTGGACATATATTAAATGTCGCCTCACTCGCGGCCTGGACACCGATTCCCAATCAAAATGTCTATGCCGCCACCAAGGCTTATGTACTGTCATTTACTCAGGCGCTGCACGATGAGCTCAAGGCGAGAAAGTCCGGTGTTACGGTCACTGCCCTCTGCCCCGGCTATACCGCCACAAAAATGATGGACAATCCAGCTCAGGGGGGCAAGTTATTGGTTCCCTCGAGTATGCTGCAATCGCCACGGGAAGTTGCCGAGCAGGGTATTGAGGCCTGCCTGGCCGGTCGATCGACCATTGTCACTGGCCTGGCCAATCGCATCACGGTGGCCATTACCCGCCTGTTCTCGAAAATGGCACTAGCAAAAATTGCCGGCCGTTATTACCGCAGCAATATGCACTAGCTGCGACGCAATATTCTTTCACAATAAAAGAGACCAATATGAGCGAGCAAACACCTAGCAAAGTCATGATCACCGGCGCCAATGGCTTTATTGGCAACAGCCTGATGCGCTACTATCAGCAACAGGGCATTGAGGTTGTGGGTGTCGACTTACGTGGTAATGGAGGAGCTGGTGATGTCGGAGCTGGTGATGAAGGGACTATTGTGGAAGGCGATATTGGCAACCCAGAGAGTATTGCCGAGCTACTTAGCCAATGCGATGTCATTATTCACACTGCCGCATTGGTCTCCAACGCCCTCAGCGATGCCGATATGTGGCGGGTCAATGTGCAGGCCACGGCCAATCTGATTGCCGCCGCTGAAAAATATAATGTTCGGCGTTTTGTGCAACTTTCGTCCATAGTCGCCTACGGTAATTCCGCTGCCGGTGAGCTATGTGAAGATCATCCAGTCCATGCCGATGGTGGCAGCTATGTACTGACCAAGCTCGCCTCCGAGCACGCGGTGTTAGCAGCCCACGCCAAGGGCAATATCGAGGTCGTAATAATACGCCCAGGGGATGTCTATGGCCCCGGCAGTCGGCCCTGGTTAATACTACCTCTAGAAGCCATTCTGAAAGGTCAGTTTATGCTTCCAGAAAAAGGCGAAGGATTTTTCCGCCCCACGTACATAGACGATCTGATCCGCGGCATTGCGCTGGCAGTTGTCAGCCCTGCAGCCAATGGCGAGATATTTAATCTCTCCTGCCAGGGTTATATGAGCAGTAAAGAATTTTTTAGTCATCACTACAGCTGGCTCAATAAGAAAGGGCCAATGCTGGTATCCACTCGACTGGCAATGATAGCCGCCGCTGTGGCCACTAAGCTTGCCGATCTCACCGGTGGTGTTAATGAAGCGTCCACTGCCACAGTAGCTCAGCTTTCGACCAAGAGCTGGTTCAGTATAGAAAAGGCTCAGCGGATTCTTGGCTGGGCGCCTGAGGTCTCGTTTGAAGAGGGAATGGAACGCTCAAAACAGTGGGCTACTGAACAGGGGTTGCTAAAGAAATAATCAGTCTTGGGAATTAGCTAGATGCGCGGCTCTGTAGCACCCAGCGGTCTCGCCAGTCCATTGCTTAAAGCTGCGATAAAAAGAGCGCGCCTCAGCGTAGCCCAATTCGTAGGCAATATTATCCAAGGTCAACTCAGTATTTTTCAGAAAGTAGACCGCCAGTTCATAGCGCAATTCGTTCAGCACATCTTTGTAATGGGTGCCCTCTTCGCTCAATTTGCGCTGTAAGGTGCGACTGCTGATACCGAGCTTCTCGGCAATCATTTCACTGGAAGGCGGTTGCTGATTAATCATCAAGCGTAAGATGTTTTTTACCTGGTCTGTGGTGCGCTGACTTTGATCGAGACCAGCCAAAAGCTTGGTGGCATGTGCCAGTAGCATCTCGAGCAATTCTCCATTGCCCTGAGGTAATACCTCGTCAAGCAATGCCTCACGTATGCGGACACCACTGGACGGCTGATCAAACAGCACCTCACAGTTAAAAACCTCCTGGTAATCTGCCAGCAATGCTGGATCCTCCGGCGCCGAATGCTCAAACCAGATACTGTCCCAGTGATCGAAGTGGAGAAACTGGCGCGCATAACAGACCCAAGAACCAACTACATTTTCCACTTCATGACGCTTCACTATGGGGTCGGTAAAGAGACATTGCCATCGCTGTAAAACAATTCCTTGAGTGGTCTCAAAAGAGGTTACACCCATATCGCCCACGATTTTTTCATAGATCGGAATTTTGGCCTGAACCATCCGCAGAGTCGAACAGTTCATCGAGATATAGCCGAGCACACTGAAGGATGCCGGTTCAACAAAGCGCGCAGCATGCAGACCAAAACAGGGATCTTTACTCGCCGGAATCAACAGCGCCAGCAGCCGCTCCATACAGGCGTTGGGCAGATGGCGATTATTATCTTCCAGTACCTTGGCGTCTATTCCCGCCTGCAACAGCAGAGGTTGAACATCTAGACCGCAGGCTTGAGCAGCGTTTAAATACTGCTTAATCGCAGGTGCCGATGCCAATCCATTACTGACGACTTGATTCATCTTTTGCCCCCTGAGCAAGCAGCTGACCGAAATAGTCACACCGCTGTCGTCACCTGACAGTGACCAATATTCCCTTCAGACTATCATACGCAACCATTCTCCGTCAGAATAAAAAAACTATAATGATAAGGTAGCTAGTATGCGTCTATGGAATGGCTGGGGAAATGAAAACAGCGAGTTGCTGATGGAGCTTAACAGTGGGCTACGCAATCTTTTACAGATACTAGTGGGCCCCGCCACCCCCTTAGGTGAGGCGACTCTGGAACAGGTCATGGCTAAAGTGCCAGCCTCCAGAGCCCCTGCCCACCCACTTATCAGTACAGACCCAGAGATCCGCGTGCGCCATGCGCGAGGCCAGAGCCTGCCGGATTGGCTGGCGATGCACAGCGGTGATGTAGACAGTTTTCCCGACGCCGTGGCACTGCCCGAGAACAGTGAACAGGTACGGGAATTACTCCGCTATGCCCGAGACAATAATATTGATGTAATTCCCTTCGGTGGCGGCACCTCAGTGGTCGGCCATATCAACCCCGAAATCAGCCCGCGCCCCATAATGACCATTGATATGAGCGCCATGAATAAGTTGCTTCACTTTGATCGCGAAAGCCAGCTAGCGACCTTTGGTGCTGGCACGCCTGGCCCTGAAGTCGAAGCCCAATTGCAAAAAGAGGGTTATACCCTGGGTCATTTCCCTCAGTCTTGGGAGCTCTCCACAGTGGGTGGCTGGGTTGCCAGTCGCTCCAGCGGGCAGCAGTCCCTGCACTATGGGCGAATAGAAAATATGTTTGCTGGCGGCTCTATTGAAACTCTCGCAGGCACACTGGATATACCTACCATTCCCGCCTCCTCTGCCGGCCCAGATATTCGTGAAATGATTCTTGGCTCTGAAGGACGCATGGGTATTATTACCGAGGTTGTCGTCAGAGTAACCAAGTTACCTGAGAAGGAATCGTTTCAGGTCGTGTTTTTCCCTTCTTGGGAAGTGGGCCTTCAAGCAGCACGAGAATTAATTCAACAGCGTATCGCTCTGTCTATGGTGCGCCTGAGCAATCCATTGGAAACCACCAGTTTGCTGTATATGGGCTCGGGTGATGACAGCAGCGGAGTGGTCGCTCTGGAAACCGTGCTGGCAGAAAAAGGCATAGGTGCCGGCAAAGTAATGATGACCTTTGGCGTCACCGGCTCGGCCCGCCACTGCGACATGGCAAAAGAGATGGCTCTAGATCACTGCACCAGTCTTGGTGGTTTGGCTGATCAGGTTGGTTTGGGTGACAACTGGGCCCACGGTCGCTTTCGCGCCCCCTATCTGCGGGATCCACTGGGTAGTGCCGGCTATGCGGTGGACACCATGGAGACCGCGGTTGATTGGTCAAAGTTACCCCAGGCGGTGGAGAATATCGAATCGGCAATCCGCAATGGCCTGGCTGATGAGGGCGAGCAGGTCCATGCCTATACTCACCTAAGTCACGTCTATGGTCAGGGTTCGAGCATCTACACAACCTATCTATTTCGTCTTGGTGACAGCTATCGGCAGGCCATGGAGCGCTGGCAAAAACTCAAGGCTGCAGGTGCCAATCAAATCGTTGCCAGTGGCGGCACTATCAGTCATCAGCACGGCGTGGGTCGAGATCATCGTGACTATTTGGTGGCGGAGAAAGGCGAGTTGGGTTTGGCAGCAATCAATTCTCTGTGCCAACTGTTTGATCCCGAAAGCCAGATGAACCCGGGCAAACTGTTACCCGACGAGCTCAATTAAGGTGAGCTCAACTAAGATGTCATCTGAAGTCACCTCTCTCTTTACCCAACAAACCAAGCTTCTGGCCGAGATGCGCAGCGGCGGATCTCTCGATTGGGACATCATTATTATTGGTGGCGGCATTACCGGTGCCGGTGTTCTCCGGGAAGCAGTGCGCCGGGGTTATAGAGCATTGCTGCTTGAGCAGGGGGATTTCTCCTCCGGCACTTCGAGTCGCTCATCGAAAATGGTTCACGGTGGTTTGCGCTATCTGGCCGCCGGTGACCTTAAGCTGACGAAAGAGAGCTTAACTGAGCGCGAACGTTTGCTGGCAGAAGCGCCGGGATTGGTGGACCGAATTAGTTTTTATTTCACCCTTAGCAAAGGTCTGTTCCCAGGCCGCTGGGCGATGGCGATTATTTTAACGATCTATGACTTTATCGCCGGTATCCGCGACCATCGCTATTACAACAATCGCCGTCTCGGCCAACGCTTTCCCGGTCTGCAACAGGACCATCTCAATGGTGCCACAGCCTACAGCGACGCCATGGTCGATGACTCGCGGCTGGTACTGCGGGTATTAGAGGAGAGTATAAGCGCCGGCGGCACAGCGATTAATTACAGCAGAGTCAGTGAGCTGCTGCTCGAAGAAGGTCAGGTTCAGGGTGTAGTGCTCAGTGATCCCGAGGGCGGCGACGGCATTAAGCTGCGCGCTGCTGCGGTAATTAATGCCACAGGTGCCTGGGCTGACCGTCTGCGCAATCAAGTCAATCCAGAAAAACGCATCCGCCCGCTGCGCGGTAGCCATCTTATTATCCCCCGCAACCTGATGCCGGTCACCGATGTGCTTACCTCACTGCATCCTGACGATAAGCGTGGAGTCTATGTCTACCCCTGGGAAGGCACCACCGTTATAGGCACCACGGATCTAGACCACGATGAAGATCTCGATATTGAGGCGAGCATTAATAATGCTGAAGTGGATTATTTGCTGCAGGCGTTTAATGTGCAGTTCCCTGGGCAAACTATTAGCCGCGTCGATATTATTTCCAGCTGGGCTGGAGTGCGCCCGGTGATTGGATCAGAGAGTTCCAAGGATCCTTCAAAGGAGCGCAGGGACCATGCAGTCTGGTCAGACAATGGCTTAATTACCGTGAGTGGCGGCAAGCTCACCACATTTAGACTGATTGCTCTAGACGCGTTAAAGGCCGCTCTTCCTCAGTTGCCCAACGCAAAACCCTTTTCCGACGAGCGAGTGTTTACCGCCCCAGATCTCACCGCTGTAGAACTGATTGCTGATGACCCAGCCTGGGCGCAGCGCCTGCTAGGCCGCTATGGCATACAGGCCAAAGCAATGCTCGATAGCGCGCCCGCCTCAGAGCATCAGCGTATCCCCGGCACCGACTTTTGCCTCGCTGAATGTCGCTGGGCGGCGCGTAATGAAGCGGTTATGTACCTCGATGACCTACTGTTGCGACGCACTAGATTGGGCATGGTAATGGTCCATGGCGGCAGCGAATTATTTCCTGCTCTGGAAGCTATTTGCGCTGCTGAGCTAGGTTGGAGCGGCGACCATTGGCGCCTTGAATCCAAACGTTATCTGGATATCTGGCAGCGCTTTTACAGCCTCCCCGAGAGCAATTAATCGCCTTTAAAAAAATAAGAATAAGAATAGAGCCCGATTGCAATGGAAACAGTAGCAGACAAGCAAGAGTATTTACTCGCTATAGATAACGGCACCCAGAGTGTTCGCGCCATGATCTTTGATCGAGAAGGCCAGCTAATTGCTAAGAGCAAAGTTGAGATCGAACCTTACTTTTCCGCCGAGCCAGGCTGGGCCGAACAGCACGCCGACTATTTTTGGCAAGCCCTCTGCCAAGCTTGTCATCAACTCTGGAGTCAGCTGGAGATTCCCCGAGAATCGATTAAAGCTATGTCCGTCACCACTCAGCGCGCCACCGTGGTGCCTATGGGTGCCGATGGCCAACCGTTGCGCGCCGCGATAAGTTGGCTCGATCAACGTCAGATCCACAGCGAACCCGAGCTGGGGACACTGGAGTCGCTATTAATGCGCGCCGTGGGTGCTAAAGTGGCGGTAGACACTTTTCACACTCAGGCCGAAGCCAACTGGATTGCGCGGCATGAACCGGAAGTCTGGGGCCAAGTGGACAAACTGCTGCTACTCTCTGGCTATCAGAATTACAAACTCACTGGCGATTACAAAGATTCTATCGCCAGCCAAGTGGGATTTGTGCCCTTTGATTTTAAGCAGCTGCAATGGGCTGAGGCCAAAGACTGGAAATGGCGGGCGATTCCAGCCATAAAGCGGGAGATGCTGCCAGAGCTGGTTGAAGCCGGTGGCCTACTGGGTCATATCAGCCCAGCAGCTGCAGCGGAGACGGGTATACCCCAAGGGCTGCGCCTGATAGCCTGTGGTTCAGACAAAGCCTGCGAAGTGCTTGGCACTGGCTGTCTGGATAGCAACACTGGCAGCCTTAGCTACGGCACCACCGCCACTTTTAATATCACTAGCGACCAGTATCTTGAAGCGATCCCCTTCCATCCCGCCTATCCCGGTGTAATTCCTGGCAGTTTTAATATTGAAATGATGGTGCCGCGAGGCTATTGGATGGTGAGCTGGTTTAAACAGCAGTTTGGGCTTGAGGAACAGTCCGCCGCCGAGCAACAGGGCGTAACCGTGGAATCCCTATTCGATGATCTATTGCGGCAGGTGCCCGCAGGTTCTGCGGGACTCACTCTGCAGCCCTACTGGGGCGCAGGTGCAGATAATGAAGGTCCAGAGGCCAAGGGTGCCATTATTGGCTTTGGCGATGTGCACACCCGCGCGCATCTCTATCGCGCCATTATCGAGGGGCTCACCTACGCCCTCCGTGCCGGTAAAGAGAGAGTGGAAAAGCGCAGCGGCCAGCCGATCACAAAACTACTGGTCTCCGGCGGCGGCTCTCAGAGCGATCAGATTATGCAGATTACCGCAGATATATTTGGCATGCCGGTGCAGCGACCCCACACCTACGAGACTTCAGCTCTGGGTGCCGCTATAGCGGCCGCGGTAGGCAGTGGAATCTACCCAAATTTTGCCAGTGCAGCAGCCTATATGACCCACCCTGGTGACCATTTTGAGCCTATAGAAGCCAATCAGAAAATCTATGCTCAACTCTATAGTCAGGTCTACCGGAAAATGTATAAAGGGCTTAAACCCAGCTATGAGGCAATCAGGAAAATCACTGGTTATCCGAGCTAAGCAGCAACAATCTGGTGCAACGCTTTTTCAAGATCGCTGTATTGGAATAGGTAGTCGCTGGCCAGCAGTTTATTCGGCAGTACAAATTGCCCCTGTAACAACAACTCTTCGCCCATTTCACCAAACAGCAGTTTGACCATAAATCCTGGCATCGGCAGCACCGCGGGTCGCTGTAGGGCGGCTCCCAGGCTGACACTAAACTCCGCATTGGAGACCGGGTTAGGGGCGGTCGCATTAACCGGTCCAGAAATCTCTGGAGTGTTTATGCAATGCAAAATAGCCCCAACCATGTCCTCAATATGAATCCAAGACATTCCCTGCTTACCCGTGCCAATCGGACCTCCGAGGGCCAACTTAAAGGGCGGCAGCATACGCGCCAATGCACCCTCCTCACCCAGCACAATACCAGTGCGCAGATAGCAGACCCGGCTGCCAAGGGCTTCAAACCGTTTAGCACTTTGCTCCCAGGTTTTACACAGCTGGTGAGAAAATCCATCAACCGCATTGGAATGTTCATCCACTGGCACATCGCCCGGGCCATAATAACCAATAGCGGAGCCACTGATCACCAGAGCCGGTTTGCGCTTTCGCTCAGCAAAAAACTCATAGAGACGGTCGGTGAGATTAATTCGACTATCATAGAAACGTTGCTTGCGGCGCTGAGTCCAGCGCCCAGCTGCCAATGGCTCACCGGCCAGATTGAGGATCACCTCTGGCACATAGTCCTCGTCCAGTTCACTGAGTCCCTGAATTAGGCGCACCGATGTCGGCAGTCGCGCCGCAGCGGCCTCGGGCTTGCGTGTCAGTACACAGAGTTGATAACCCAGCTGTTCGGCCTGACGGCAAAAGTGCCGACCAATAAAACCACTGCCGCCGGTGATTAAAATTGAACTCATAGATAGTGGGCCTTAGTCGTTATCGCTGTTAAAGATTGTTTAGATTGTTATGGAATAAATACGCACAAGGAATAATCCCAGCCTACAAAATCCCACCAGCCGCCGCAATCTTTCCTTTGCTCAGAGCCCATTGAGTTGCTAAAATCTCTGTCTTAAAGATCTGGCCTAAATCGGGCCGCAATGCACTAGACACCTATACCAAATTAACCATAACTCTCTTCAAGGCATAACTATGAGTCTTGCTAATAAAGTATTAGCCTCCAACAACGATCTTCCTATTCGCAGCGACCAGCCGGTACACAGCGGCAAAGTGCGTTCAGTTTACTGGCTTACCGAAGCTGACAGCCGTCGTCTGATTGCCGACAAGGGCTACGATGTGGCCGCCGATGCACCACTGGCAATTATGGTCATCAGTGACCGTATCTCCGCCTTTGAATGTATCTGGAAAGGTGAAGGAGGCATGAATGGTGTTCCCGGTAAAGGTGCAGCGCTCAATGCTATCTCTAACCACTGGTTTAAACTGTTCCGCGAACAGGGCCTAGCCGACAGCCATATCTTGGATGTCCCGCACCCGCTGGTGTGGATTGTGCAGAAAGCCAAACCGGTAATGATTGAAGCTATTTGCCGTCAATATATCACCGGTTCGATGTGGCGCGCCTACAGCAAGGGCGAGCGCAATTTCTGCGGTATTGAACTGCCAGACGGATTGGAAAAAGACCAGCGTTTGCCTGAATTGCTAATTACGCCGTCGACCAAAGGTATTTTGACCGGTATTCCCGGCGTTCCTGAAGCCGATGATGTGAATGTTTCCCGCGCCGATATCGAAAATAACTACGCCAGCTTTAAATTCCGCAATGTTGAAGATATCAATGTCTACGAAAAGCTGCTGGGCGAAGGCTTTAACCTGATTAGCGATTCACTGGCGGAAATTGGCCAGACCTTTGTCGACACCAAATTTGAATTTGGCTATGTGCGCGACAAGCAGAACAATGAAAAACTGATTTATATGGATGAAGTGGGCACGCCTGATTCATCGCGCATCTGGGATAGCGCCAGCTATGCAGACGGAAAGATTGTCGAGAACTCCAAGGAGGGCTTCCGCCAACTGCTGCTCAACCACTTCCCTGATCCAGACATTCTGCTTAACAAGAATCGTATGCCTGAGCGTACGGCGCTGGCCGAAGATAATCTGTTACCTGAAACTGTATTGATGTCTGTGTCTGATACCTATACCGGTATTGCAGAGAAGATCACTGGTGAGAAAATTACGCTGCCAGAAGATCCAAAAGCAGAGATTATTGCGATTCTCGCCGAGCAGTATGATCTGATTGTTTAAGTCTGGAGTGTTCTAGTCTGGAGAGCCTAAGTTTAGATTGGCCAAGCTTGTACTCACCAAGCTTGTGTTGAATAGTCTAGTTTAACTAACCTGAGGGCCACCTCAGGTTAGTTAAAGTCAGGATAGCCTCAACATTCAACAATATTGACCGGTACTTCCAGCACATGGGTTGCCAGTCCACCTCTAGATGTTTCCTTGTAGCGCACATGCATATCCTGCCCAGTCTTGCGCATGGTTTTAATTACCTTATCCAGCGATACGAAATGGGCGCCATCACCACGCAGGGCGATTCGCGCCGCGTGAATGGCCTTCACTGAGCCCATAGCGTTGCGTTCAATACAGGGCACCTGCACCAGGCCACCTATGGGATCGCAAGTAAGACCAAGATTGTGTTCCATGCCAATTTCCGCGGCATTCTCCACCTGAGCTGTGGTACCGCCCATCACTTCGGCCAAAGCACCGGCGGCCATGGAACAGGCGGAACCCACTTCCCCCTGACAGCCTACTTCGGCGCCACTAATCGACGCATTCAATTTGTACAGCATACCAATCGCCGCCGCCGTGAGTAAAAATCTCACTACTCCCTCGGCAGTGGCTGTGGGTACAAAGCGCATATAGTAGTGCAGTACCGCTGGAATAATGCCCGCGGCGCCATTGGTTGGCGCTGTTACCACTCGACCACCGGCAGCGTTTTCTTCATTCACTGCCAAGGCGTAAAGAGTCACCCAATCCAACACCGAGAGTGGATCTGACATGGCGGCCTCGGGTCGACTCAATAACTTTTCATGCAATTCTTTGGCACGACGTCGCACCTTGAGGCCGCCGGGCAAGATACCGCCATTGCTTATGCCATTGGCAACACAGGATTGCATTACCGACCAGAGGTTTAACAGCCCTTCCCGCACCTGCTGCTCACTGCGCCAGGTTTTCTCATTCTCCATCATCAACTGAGAAATACTCATGCCATGCCGCTCACAGAGATTCAGTAACTGGCTCCCAGAGTCAAAGGGATAGGGAATGGCGCTGGTATCTTCAACTAGATAATCCTGATCGGCAGCACTCTCATCCACCACAAAGCCGCCGCCCACTGAAAAATAGGTCTTACTACTGACCACCTCACCACCACTGTTAAAGGCAGTAAAAATCATACCGTTAGAATGAAAGGACAGCGTTTTCTTGCGATGCAACAACACGTCAGTCTGATCATTAAAGCCAATCCGATGGCCGTCTGGGCGATTGCCCAACAAGGTAATAGATCCGCCCTCTCGAATTGCCGCGATGCGCTCAGCTATAGATGGCACATCCACTGATTCTGGCTGATCACCCTCAAGACCCAGCAATACGGCTTTGGCGGTGCCATGGCCCTTGCCTGTAGCACCCAGAGAGCCATACATTTCCGCCTGTACTCGGATGACCTCAGCCATGCGACCGCTGTCGGCCAGGCCTTCAACAAATTGCAGCGCCGCGCGCATGGGACCTACGGTATGAGAGCTGGATGGCCCTATACCAACGGTAAATAAATCAAAGGTGCTAATTGCCATGATGACTAATGTCCTTCTTTACTAAAAGTGCGCTGTCTGCGCACAGCAGAGGCCTATAACTATAGACTCAATTCCACAGATCGCTATTTGTTTGCATGAGCCGTTTTAACAGCTGTTCTTATCCACTTTATAAGAAAATTATTAGCCGCCACCATAGCACCATCGGCTCGGATAAGGGGCCTAACTAACTACCCCTCATGGGTGTAGTCATGGAACAAAAAAGCTCAGAAAATTAATCGACAAACCAACTTGTGCCTGGGTAATTAACGGTCAACACAAAAGCGTCTGCCTAGTTTGGAGTCCAGCAAGCAATAACCGGCAAAACAATTTGCTATCTAAGCTTGTTGCTTTTAGAGTAACAGCCTCTGACTAGCGCTTTCTACAGAAGCTCCGGCGTTATTCAAAGAGTAAAAAATGACAACAAATAAGATCACATGCAATTGTGACTCTTGATAAATCAAAGGGGAAATCATGAAGTTTATACGTGCACAGAAATCGTGCTTGGCTCTTACGGTGGCGAGTGTTTTTGCCAGCGGCATAGCCCAAGCAGCAATAGATGAAATCATTGTCACAGCCAACAAACGCGAACAAACTCTGCAAGACATTCCAGTGTCGGTCACAGTGACTACTGGCGATACTATTTCAAAAGCCGCGATCCAAGACATTATTGATCTACAAAGTGTTGTCCCTACATTGCGGGTATCTCAATTGCAGTCATCAACTAACACTTCGTTCGCAATTCGTGGTTTTGGTAATGGTTCAAATAACGAAGGTATAGAGCCTTCTGTTGGTGTGTTTATCGATGGTGTCTATCGTTCACGTGCCGGCTCATCCATTTCTGACCTGCCACGTTTAGAGCGGGTCGAAGTACTTAGCGGTCCACAGAGCATTCTGTTCGGCAAGAATGCCTCGGCTGGTGTTATCAGTATTGTCACACCTAAGCCCTCTGGCGAGACTGGTGGCTATATTGAGGCTAGTATTGGCAATATCGGATATAAAAATACCAAGGCGTTATTTGAAAGCGCAATTTCTGAAGATCTGAGCTTCGACGTATCGGCTAACATGACCCAGCGCGATGGTTACTTTACCAACATAGCTGGCGGTCCTGCCATGAACGAAAGAGATCGCTGGGGTGTTCGCGGTCAGGTGTCATGGACTCCAACTGACAACACTGAGGTGCGTATAATTGCCGATTACGACGAGATCGATGAAGTCTGCTGTGGTGTGTCAAACTTGGTTAACGGTCCCACTGGAGCAGTAATCGGTCTTCTTGGCGGTCAACTGGTGCCCGAGCAGCCTTTCGCCTATCGCATAGCTGCAGACATTGACCCCTTTAATGAGGTTGAAAACGGTGGTATCTCGGCCCAAATTGATGTCGATTATGGGAGTTTTGTCCTTACCTCGATTACCTCTCAGCGCTTCAGTGACACCTTTGAGGCTCTCGACATTGACTTTACCAGCGCCCCCTTGACTCAAACCAGTCCTAACGACCTAAACGTAGACACCTTTAGTCAGGAAATTCGACTGACCTCAACCGGAGATGGCGATTTAAGCTGGATGATCGGAGCGTTTTACTTTGATGAGTCAGTGGACTATACATCCGAGGTTATGTGGGGGCCACAGGCGCGAAACTACTTTGATGCGTTAGTTGCTGGCTTAGGTGCTCCAGGTGCTCTTGGTGCCGTTGAAGCTGGAATTGGATTACCTGCAGGGACGTTCTTTGCTACTGGCACTGGTGCGCAAGATTCCTTTAGCCAAGAAGATCAGTCAACTTCAATATTTGGTCAGTTTGACCTGCAGTTAAATGAGCAGCTAACGTTAACCGCAGGCTTTAACTACACTCAGGCTGAAAAAGAAGTGACAGTCAGTCAAGTTAACACCAACGCCTTTGCCGCTGTACCATCAGCTTTCGTCGGAGCATTGTCTGCCCTGCAATCTTCATTGCCTCCCGTGGTCAATCTTCCAAACGCAATTGAAGGCAATACCACTGACGACAGTGATACGACCTATACTCTTCGTTTAGCTTATGACATAAACGATAACGTCAATGTCTACGGAAGCTACGCTACCGGGTTCAAGGCGAGCTCTTGGAATCTGTCTCGCGACTCAGGTCCTAATGCCGCTGACTTAGCAGCATTAGTTGCCGCAGGGTTGACTGCCAACGCACCTAATCTGACAGCAGGTTCACGCTTTGCTGACCCTGAAGAATCAGAAGTGTATGAGTTGGGCCTAAAGGCGGTGTTTGAGCGCGGGTCTTTCAATATGGCGATCTTTGATCAAACTATTAAGGGCTTCCAATCATCGATCTTTAACGGCACCGGCTTTGAACTTCGAAATGCAGGTATGCAATCCACTAAGGGAGTTGAATTCGATCTAGTCTACTACCCAGTAGAGTCACTTAGGTTAGGTCTAGCAGGCACATTGCTGGATCCAGTTTATGATGAGTTCGTAGGTGGCGGCTTTGAAGGCGCAGATTTATCAGGCGCTAAGCCTGCGGGAATTCATGAAGTGAGCTTGTCTTTGTCGGCTCTCTATGATTTCCGCTTAGGCAACAATGACGCCTACGCCCGCGCTGATTATCAATATGCCGATGAAGTAACAATCGTCGATAATCTGCCTCCAGAGGTTGCAGCTATAGCTACGCGTGAAGTCGGCTCTCTTAACCTGAGTGCGGGCATGAACACACCAAGTGGCTTAAACCTGTCTATCTGGGCGCGCAATCTCACTAATGACCAATATTTAACCAGTGGGTTCCCAACGCCAGCGCAGGCAGGAAGCTTTAATATTTATCCAAACCAGCCCCGCACGTTTGGTGTAACTGCACGAAAAAGCTTCTAGTATTTAGATGTTGTGTTATGCACGGCCCAGCTTAGGGCTTTGTACCGGAAGGGCGACTTGCAAGAGTCGCCCTTTTTTTGTCTGAGGAAAAGCTTAAATCCCCAGCTCGCGCTTCACTGCCGCAAAAGCCCCTAAGGCCAGCTCAAGATCATCTCGACTGTGAGCCGCAGACATCTGCGTGCGAATACGCGCCTTGCCATGCGCCACTACCGGATAGGAAAAGGCCACCACGTAGACTCCATGGGCGAGCATTCTCTCAGCGAACTTGGCCGCCAGTGCCGCATCGTCCAACATTACCGGCACAATCGGGTGTTCACCGGGCAACAATCGGAACCCTAAGCTCTCCATGCCATCGCGGAAGAATTCAGTATTCTTGGTGAGTTGCTGTTGTAGCTGATTGGATTCAGTCACTAGCTGTAGCGCCTTTATGGCGCCGGCAACCACCGGTGGCGCAACCGTGTTGGAAAACAGATAGGGCCGCGAGCGCTGCCGCAATAGATCCACTACTTCCTGTCCGGCACTGGTAAAACCACCACTACCGCCGCCCAATGCTTTGCCCAGAGTGCCGGTAATAATATCCACACGATCCATACAGCCGTGATATTCATGCGTGCCACGACCATTGGCACCGACAAAACCACTGGCATGGCAGTCATCAAAGTGCACCAGAGCGCTGTGCTTATCCGCCAGATCACAGATTTCATCTAATTTAGCAATGGTGCCATCCATAGAGAAAACGCCGTCCGTAGTAATGAGCTTAAACCGCGCACCAGCCTTGTCCGCTGCCCGTAGCTGGCTTTCCAAATCTGCCATATTCGAGTTGCGGTAGCGATAGCGTTTGGCCTTACAGAGGCGTACACCGTCGATAATACTGGCGTGATTCAACTCATCGGAGATTACCGCATCCTCGGGCCCGAGCAAGGTTTCAAAAAGTCCTGCATTGGCATCAAAACAAGAGGGATAGAGAATCGTCGCCTCACTGCCGACAAAGGTACTGAGGTCATTTTCCAACTGCTTGTGAATGGTTTGGGTACCGCAGATAAAGCGCACTGAAGCCATGCCATAACCCCACTCCTGCACCCCACGTATGGCCGCCGCCTGAACCTCAGGATGTTGGGCCAAGCCAAGGTAGTTGTTGGCGCACAGGTTGAGTACTGGCGCACCGCCAACTACCGAGACTCTAGCGCCCTGAGCCGAGGTGATTTGGCGTTCATTTTTGGTTAAGCCGCTATCTTCAATCTGCTTAAGCTGCGCTTGCAGATGATCTTGAAATCTACCGTACATAAAGTGTTCCTATCGCTATTCCATAAACCGTTATGGGCTCTCTACTCAGTCCCAATTCAAAATCACCTTGCTCGCCTCTCCGGCGTTCATCGCATCAAAACCCTTCTGGAAATCGGTGTAGTGCATGCGATGGGTAATCACCGAAGAAATATCCAAACCGCTCTCAATCATTACCGACATCTTGTACCAGGTCTCATACATCTCACGACCATAGATACCTTTCAGAGTGAGCATATTAAAGATCACTAGACTCCAATCGATGGCTACCTCTTCCGCGGGAATACCGAGCATTGCCACTTTGCCGCCATGACACATATTGTTTAGTAAGTCACGAAACCCAGCAGGATTACCGGACATCTCTAGACCCACATCAAAGCCTTCAGACATACCCAGTGCACGCTGCACATCAGCGAGTTTCTCGGTGCGCACATCAACTGTACAGGTAGCGCCGAGCTCTTTCGCTAGCGCAAGGCGCTGGGGATTAATATCGGTGATCACCACATTGCGCGCACCGGCATGACGACAAACTGCGGCGGCCATGGCGCCAATGGGCCCAGCACCAGTGATCAAAACGTCTTCACCCAATAGGTCGTATTGCAGTGCGGTGTGCACGGCATTGCCCAAGGGATCAAAGAGCGCAGCCACATCCAGGTCTATATCCGCGCGATGCTCCCACACATTGGACATTGGCAGCGCCAAATATTCAGCAAAAGCACCCGAGCGATCCACGCCTATACCACTGGTGTGGGCGCAGAGATGACGACGTCCGGCGAGACAATTGCGGCAGCGACCACAGACTACATGGCCCTCTCCCGAGACAATTTGCCCAGGACGAAAATCATTTACATTGGAGCCTACATCGACGATCTCGCCGACAAACTCATGCCCCACTACCATAGGTACGGGAATGGTTTCCTGAGCCCAGCTATCCCAGTTATAAATATGCATATCGGTGCCGCAGATGGCCGTGCGCTTAATCTTGATCAAAACGTCATTAATACCCATTTCCGGTTTGGGTACATCCTCCAACCAGAGACCAACAGTGGAATTCCTTTTAACTAATGCTTTCATAGTGCTGCCTTCCCCTAGCGCCATTTCTCTTAATATCAATATATAAGAATTTATTCCTGTATCGTAGAATTAATATTTCCTTTATGCAAGATTTAAATCCTGTATAGTGATTTCTTTTAATTGAGTTCGTTTAGAGGCAGCCTATGAGCAATTCCCAACAGGACAATGATCCCGCCAGTCAGGCACTCTCAAGCAGAGTTACAGCGCTGCGAAAAAAAAATAAGCTAACCCTAGATCAACTGGCTGGGGCCTCCGGCGTCAGTCGTTCTATGTTGAGCCAGATCGAACGAGGTCAGGCCAACCCTACCCTGACCGTGACCTTCCGCATCGCCCAGGCATTTGGCATGAGCATAGGTGAGCTTGTGGATCAGGCCTGGCAGTCGTCGACTATCGAAGTGGTTCATGGTGAGGACAAAAGCAATCTCTTCCGCAATGACAAAGAGTGTCAGATCCGCACTCTGTCGCCTCTGCATATGGAAAAAAGCATTGAGTTCTATGAATTGCGAATAGCCCCCGGGGCGAGTTTAAACAGCGGACCTCATTATGAAGGCACCAAAGAGATGCTCACGATTACCAGTGGCCAAGGGAAATTAATATCAGGAGAAAACTGTACCGAATTGAGTCAAGGTGACTCGGCGCACTATCGCGCCGACCTTTCCCATGCCATTGAGAACTGCGGTAAAAAGGAGTTGGTCTGCTATCTAGTGGTTACCAGCCCTTAAGGGCAGGCTAATATCGCCAAGTTACTTATTTGCCCATCTAGGCAGGGCAACAATAAACCTCGATAGGGGCAGCGCGAGAAGCCAGTAGCGGGTGAAAAAAATTTTCTGTGACGGAGCCAGGACAGTCTGGGAAAACTTAGCGGCTAAGGCCCTTGAGCAGCCCCTGTAATCTTACATGGTATGCGGTTATCGTTATCTTCATAACTTATACCCGCTACAAGCTAGCTGGGATTCTTTCGACTTAAGCTTGTCTATCAAAAAGGAGCGCCTTCTGGAGCTCCTTGAACTCAGTAACTTTAGCCTAGAGAATCTTCGGCAACAAAGTACTTAGGATCTTCGATAACATTCACTTCAACCATATTGCCGGCTTTCTTTAGCAACTTGCGACACTCGTCGCTCAGGTGAACTAAATGCAGGGTTTTACCCGCACTCAAATAACGATCAGCTAGAGTATCAATGGCTTCAAGGCCAGAGTGGTCGGCTACTCGTGAGCGAGCAAAATCAATAACTACGTCATCGTTATCCTGTTGCGGGTCAAAGCGCTCAAGGAATGAGGTTACAGAGCCAAAAAATAGCGGGCCAGTCACTGCGTATACCGTCGAACCTTTGTGATCTTCGCGGGCTTCAATACGAATAAACTTCGCATGCTCCCAGGCAAATACCAAGGCCGAGACAATCACGCCTACGACTACAGCGACCGCCAGATCGGTGGCCACAGTAACACCAGAGACGAGCACCAAAATCAACGCATCACTGCGCGGCACTTTGCCCATAATGCGAAAACTACTCCACTCGAAGGTGCCAATTACAACAATAAACATTACACCGATCAGAGCAGCTAATGGAATAATTTCAATCAATGCCGAGCCCACTAGAATAAACACCAACAGAGATATCGCCGCAGTAATGCCTGACAGGCGACCACGTCCACCGGAGTTCACATTGATCATGCTCTGGCCGATCATCGCACAGCCACCCATGCCACCAAAAAATCCAGTGACCGTATTGGCAACGCCCTGGCCAATGCATTCGCGATTACCCTGCCCGCGGGTTTCAGTAATCTCGTCGATCAGACGCAGAGTCAGCAGTGATTCAATCAGGCCAATCGCGGCCAAAATAATTGCGTATGGCAGAATAATAAACAGCGTCTCAAAGGTAAAAGGTACCTGAGGAATACTGAAACTGGGCAGTCCACCGGCAATCGATGCCACATCGCCAACGACTCTGGTATCCACTTCAAAATACATCACCACCAAGGTCACAGTAACAATGGCCACCAGTGATGAAGGCAGTGCGGTAGTAAAGCGTGGCAACAGATGGATAATGGCCATAGTCAGCACCACGAGCCCGAGCAACGTATAGAGAGCTTCGCCAGTCATCCAGGCAACATCAATAATTGAACCCTGCATGCTAGTCCCCTCGAGCCAACCTGGCTCTCCGGCGACACCAAACTGACTCAGCTGGGCAAGAAAAATTACAATGGCCAAGCCGTTTACAAAACCGAGCATTACCGGGTGTGGCACCATGCGAATAAATTTACCCAGCTTCAGCACGCCAGCGAGAATCTGTAAAAATCCCATCAGCACTACGGTAATAAATAGATATTGAACGCCATGGTCGGCAACCAGTGTCACCATCACCACAGCCAGCGCGCCAGTAGCACCGGAAATCATACCGGGACGTCCACCGATACAGGCGGTAATCAATCCCACCATAAAGGCGGCATAGAGGCCAACTAATGGATCTACTCCAGCGACAAAGGCAAAGGCCACCGCCTCAGGAACCAAGGCCAGGGCCACGGTAAGACCAGATAATAGATCGTTTCTGTAGGAGATAACTCGACTAGCGCGAAGTTCAAACATTTAAATACTCAATTGCTGTTACGAATAATCCCACATCGGTTAACACTCACTGATTAACCGTTGCGGATAGAATAAAAATCTTTAGTTCAAGCGACCTTAGTCACGCGGACTACGCTGTTGCGGACGACTATTACCGCGAGGTGCATCACCCCGAGCCGCAGGCCTAGCACTGCGATTGCCGTTGCGATTGCCACTCCGATTTTCGGCACCGCCACCGCTATTGCGCGCGCCACCACCGTTGGAACCGGGACTTTTAGCATAAGGGCCACTTGCGCGACCTCCCTGTGGAGCTGGACGCCCTTCACTGCGAGCTCTATTACCGTCTCTGTTGCCCTCTCGATTTCCCTCTCGATTCCCATCTCGATTCCCATTTCGAGAGCCATCACGCTGCCCAGAATGAGAGCCGCCACCGGTTTTGTGCTTGGCGCCGGGCTTGGGGCCATGAGAATAGGTGCTGCTGCGCTTAACTTTCGGATCCGGCTTGCTCTTGCCGCGACTATTGGTCTGGCTGTTTAAGGCCTTGCGCTGCTTGTTGGTCCTGACAGGTCGATCGAGAAAGGTTTCTGGCACGTCGTGAGTCGGCTCAAAGCCGTCCATCACTTCACGGGGCAGCAGTTTCTGAGTCAGGCGTTCGATGTCTGAGAGCAGATCCACTTCATCGGCACTGACTAACGAAATTGCAGTCCCTGTAGAGCCTGCGCGACCGGTTCGACCAATACGGTGAACATAGTCTTCGGCGACATTGGGCAGATCAAAGTTAACCACCTGGGGCAGCTGTTCAATATCCAGACCGCGGGCGGCGATATCGGTCGCCACTAAAATGCGCACCTCACCGGCTTTAAAACCGGCCAGCGCTTTAGTCCGCGCACCCTGACTTTTATTACCGTGAATAGCCGCGGCGACAATGCCCTCAGCTTCGAGATGCTTAGTGAGCTTATTGGCCCCGTGCTTAGTTTTGGTAAACACCAGTGCCTGACCCCACTTATTATCGTGAATCAAACGCGTCAGCACCCCCGCTTTCTGTTTCTTGTCGACGGTGTAAATTGACTGCGTGACTGTGGGCGCCGTGGCATTACGTGGCGTTACAGAAATTTCGATGGGGTTGTGCACCAGCCCTTTGGCCAGTTTGCGTATATCATCGGAAAAAGTTGCCGAGAACATTAGGTTCTGGCGCCGCTTAGGCAGCAGGCTGATAATGCGCTTGATATCGTGAATAAAACCCATATCCAACATGCGATCAGCTTCATCCAATACCAGTACTTCCAGGTAGGTAAACTTCACTGCATTTTGACTGTAGAGATCCATCAGACGACCGGGAGTCGCCACCAATACATCAACACCGCGACGCAGCTTCATCATCTGCGGATTAATTTTTACGCCGCCAAAAACCACTGCCGAGGACAGGGACATATGCTTGCCGTAGGTAGCAACACTCTCGCCTACCTGGGCTGCTAGTTCACGGGTGGGTGTTAATATTAACGTGCGCACCTGATTCGGCTGCGCACGTTTACCGGCGCTAAGAAGCTGCAATATTGGCAGGGTGAACCCTGCGGTTTTTCCGGTGCCGGTCTGCGCGGCAGCCATAACATCTCGGCCATCTAAAACAGCAGGTATAGCTTTGGCCTGAATTGGCGAAGGAGTGTCATAGCCCTGCGCAGTAATGGCTTTGAGAATCGGGGCTGATAAGCCCAAGTCTTTAAAGGTGGTCATAAGGTGTCTTTTTGCGGGTGGGCATAGCTCGAGATTGAGTGGCCCCTTTTGAATGGCGCGCATCATACAGGAAAACCCCAATAAATGCTATGCCTCTGGGCTGGGCTGTGGTAATCGGAAAGCTGTGAGCAGGACAGGAGAATATTGAATTTATCGAGGCGCAAGGCTATGCAAAGAGCAACTCACTAGCCCTGCGTCGAGTCGGCTAGCGATTCGCTTTAGCGAGCAATAAACTTCATTGAAATCGAATTCACACAGTGGCGAATATTTTTTGCGGTAAAGCCCTCACCGACAAATACATGACCCAGATGCCCATCACAGGCGGCACAGAGAATTTCTGTACGCATGCCGTCGCTATCGACCTCACGACGCACTGCACCGGCAATCTCATCATCAAAACTCGGCCAACCGCAGTGCGAAGAAAACTTATCTTCAGAGTCATACAGTGGCGCATCGCACTGCCGACAGATATAGAGGCCGCCATCCATAGTGTCAGTGTACTCACCCACAAAGGGGCGCTCAGTGCCCTTGTCTTGAATAACGTATTTTTCTTCTGCTGTTAGCGGATTAAGAGCCTTTGGGGAGTTAGAAGCCTTTAGCGAGTTAGAAGCCTTTAGAGAGTTAGGTGTCTTGTCCATAAATATCCTCAGAAAATGCGTTTTGTACTAATGACCAGAGATCATCCATGCCACGCAGTAAAATTGCCAGTTGCTTTAAAGTTTCGTTGGCCTTCTCGGCACTCGTGGCTAAATGTACGCAGTTGGAAGGCAGATCGGTTTCATTGAAACGCAGTGCATCCAAAGCCGGATGGCCCAATGCTGCATATTCCCAATCGAGAACAATCAAGCCTCTCGGAGTAACCAGAATATTTTCTGGCACCAGATCATGATGACAGATTACAGCGGGCCAGTCTCCAGCATCAATCGCCGCCGCTGCGGTGAGTATGGTTTGCTGCAGACCTTCAATGGCAAAGGCACTACCTAACTGGTCAATGTAGGCTTGGCAGTACTGAACATAATTGCGCCGCTGCAATTGAGCAGCGTCCACCTCCTGGATACGCTGCAATAGCTGTTTCAACGCAGTCAGTTGCTCTGGGCTGCGACTGTCGTCTTCACCCCAGTGGCGACCTTCATGAAAAACACTTACCAGTACCTCATCAGACTGATAAAGCACTTTAGGCACAGCGCCGGTTGGCTGCAAGAGTTTGAGAATTAGACCTTCGCGCTGACGATCAACGCCCAAATCAGTACTATTGAGAGCATTGATTCTCACCACCGCTTTAAAGTCACCACTGGCGACCAAAAACGAGCGATTGGTGAGGCCGCCACTCAATTCACGCACCAGTGTCGGCTGCGCAGCTAATTCGTCGCAACCAGTATTCCACTGGCGCCAATTAGCGAGAGTTTGCTGAAGCAGTTGCATAGGCAGAGGGCTGAACCTCATCGACAAGTGACTTTGCGGCAAGATTTTGCTGCTGCAAACCCTTGAGCCAAGAACGGTAACCGATTACCGAGAGCGCAATGTACAGCACTAACAGCGCCGCAGTCTGATAGAGTTCACGATCCCAGAAGAGATAGATTGACGCACTGTTAATCACCATCCAGTAGAGCCAATTGTCGATCACTTTGCGCGCGACCATCACAGTGGTCAATACCGCCGCCCAGGTGGTAAATGAATCAAGATAAGGCAGCCGCGCACCCGTATTGGTATCCAGTAAATACCCCGAAACAGCGGTGGCTATGGCAATTAGCAATATGGCAATGCTATGTTGTTTGAGTTTCCAGCGCGAAATACTCAGACCGCTATTTTGCTCGCCGCCACGCTGCCACTGATACCAGCCATAGACTGCCATGGCCATATAATAGATATTCAGTGCAGACTCCATATACAGACTCACATCGCCAAAGATCCACACATAGATTGCCGTGCTAAAAAACGCGCAGTACCAGCAGAGACTGTTCTCTTTGATGGCCAACACCAAATAGGCGACAGCCAGAACTACAGCCAAGGTCTCAAGATTGAGCCAATCAAACATGCTTTATAACGCCTCGTAACCGGGGATGATTTTCGCCACATAAATAGCCATATTAAACTCCAAATAACAGGCAGCAATGGTCTCCTGCACGGCGTTCATCGCATGCTTGTATTCCCCCTGCACCACGGTGCTGGTTGGAAATGTGATGATCTCCAGATTATCAAACTGATTAATCTTTTCAATAAACCCATCAATGGGAGGAATAAAATCCTCCCGGTTGGGATACATACTTATATCGATTGTCACCTGCATAAGAAAGCTCCTTTTTACGTTGCGGTTTTTTTAAAAGTCATATTGGCCACTGACGCCGAACATGCGCGGCTCACCGAACTGATAATAAGCTTCGGTTGCATAAAACTTGCGCGGATCATTACCAAAACCTCCTAAACCACGCACAATCACATCCTTATTAGTAAGATTGCGACCCCATAGAGACAGGTCCCAACCATTCAGGAAATAGTTAATCCTCGCATTGACAAGTTCATAGGCCTGCGTCTGTTCATTATGGCTTGAGGAAAGATAAAACTTGTCCTTACCTTCAACATCAACACTAATTGAAAGAGTATCACTAATCTGATGGCTCCCACCTAGCGCAAATTGATAGTCGGGAGCATGGGCTTGCTGACGACTATCAAGATCCTCAGACTTGGGAATATCATAGTCAGCGGACAACAAACCCAGGCTACCGAACCAAGTAAGGGACTCTGAAGCCAGCCAATTAAACTCCACCTCAATGCCATAGTTAGCACCGCTCGCCGCATTGCCAAAGTAGTCGGTGAAATCAACAGCATTACTGTCAACTCGCGACTGAACCAAAGACTGTTTAATCTGAATATCATCGCGCTTTTGATAAAAGGCAGCCACCTGCGCCTGAAGACGATCTTCCAGCCATCGACCTTTAAGGCCTGCCTCAAAATTCCACATCAATTCGGTATCAAACTCTCGATCTTCAGACACCAGAGCGGGATCGCTATTTATACCGCCAGCTTTATAGCCTCGCGAAACTAAGCCATAAATCATTTGATCGGCCGTGATCTGGTATTGCAGGGCCAGCCGTCCACCCCAGAGGCTTTCACCAACGCTGTGAGCGACTGAATCACTGTCACTATAATATGCATCGCGATTCTCGACTCGCAGGCCGCTGACCAGGGTTAGCGACTCAGACAACTCTGTATCCAACTGGGCGTAAAGGGCTTTATTGGTCGTGTCAAAGTCGCTGGTGAAATCTCCACCTGCATAGGTATATTCACGCAACAGCTGTTCATCCTGATCGCGCCAGTACATCCCTACAACCCAGCCCGAACTGCCATTTAAGATTCGCGCTTCAGGCTCTGATACAAGCTTGATATCAACACTGGCATTATCCCGCTGACGACTGTAGTTATCAGCAGAGTTGTACTCCCAACCCTCACAGGGCTGACCAGTACATATATCGGGAAACGCCCAATCCTCGTCATAACCATATTCGAGATCATTGTCGGCAAAACTCAGCAAACTCACCAGCTGAAAGTTTTCCGCACCCTGCCAACGGCTCTCCACTGCGGCAGCAGTGGCCTTATGGCGATCATGGCCAGGAGTGTCTGAGAGCGTATGACGTGTGTTATCCAGCGAAAAGCCATCGTAGCCATTGTCCGCATCAACATGGAATAGGGTCAATTTTAGATCCAAGTCATCGCTGGCCTGCCAATCTAAAATAGTACGAAGACTGAGTTCGTCAATATTATTGGTGTCATCACGCTTGAGAAAATCATTCTCTATATATCCGTCGCTACTATGCTGCTGCACAGCAACTCTATAACCCAAGGACTCACTGATCGGCCCTCCCACTGCTGCACTGACTGTGCCTGTGCCGTAATCACCAACAGAAACCTGCATATTGCCCTGCAGCTGCTCGCTCGGTTGATTGGACCTAACATTGATCAGGCCTGCCAGAGCGTTGGCGCCGTAAAGGGTACCCTGAGGACCACGCAATATCTCAATTTGCGCTATATCCATGGTCGTGGCAGCACCGGCGATACCGGTAAAATCGATACCATCAACCAATGTGCCCACCGAAGGATTCAACGGTTCGATAAACTGACTGCGCTCGCCAATACCACGAATCTGAATAAAGCGTCCACGGGAAGCACCACTGGAAAAATTGACATTGGGAGCTAGATTGAGCACCTGTTCGAGATGTCGTGCCTGGCGCTCGGCAATAGCGGCGCTGTCAATCACCGTGACACTGGCTGGCGTTTGCAGGAGTGTGCTATCGCGAAAATCCGAGGTAACTATAATCTCATCAATTGTGCTATCGGAAAACGCAGAAATGGGCAAGAAAGCCAGAGCGGCGCAGAATTTAAAAATTGGATTGATTATTTTGGAGCGGTTCATAAGAGCCTCAGTAACAGAATTAAAAGTTAAGGAGACCCGGAGGTAAAAGACGAAGAAAGGTACCAGTCAAGATTTCCTATTCCTACGCCGGCATAATCCGGATCAGGTTCAAAGGGTACTTCTCAGGCCAATAAATTGGCCGCCCCTTAGGATAACGCAATTATCATAACACCGCGTTTAGGCAATATATATGCGCTGTAGAAATTTGTTTCATGGGCCGCAGAAACATTGCCGCTGCCTTGATATAGAACATTAACTAGCAGGGTGTAAACGACTAATTCAGCTGTCTAGTAGACCATAGACTAAGGTGTTTAAAAATTAGACAGTAAACGCCAGCATCCGACTCAACTCAGAGAGTGAACGACCCGACTGCTGACGAAGATCAGCAAACACATCCTCGACCAGGCGCAGATCTCTTCGCGCAGTGGGACTGAATTTTTTCATCAACCCCTGATTGACCAATGCATGACAGACATCGTTGGTCAATATAAAAGTGTCTTTACCCATATTTCGCAACATTCCCGGCCCTGAATTACCACCCAGGCGCGAACCATTTTTCTTTAACTCTAGCCACAGACCGACAATATCATCTTCAGGCCAATCGGCAATAAATTGCCCAAAGCTGCCGTGACTATGCTGTTTATCCAGCACATACATGGCATTGTGCCGTACCGAGACAATTTTGGTGAAATTGCGCACGATGCGCGTATCTTTGGCCAACTCTTCAAGCTTGTCATCACTGTAATGAGCAATCGCGAGGGGATTAAAATGCGAAAATGCTTCTTCAAATCCTGGCCATTTGTTGTTGATGACCCGCCATACAAAGCCGGCACGAAATACACAGCGCGTCATCATTGAAAGGTAGCGATCATCACCTTGCGCCGCCACCTGTTTAGCACTTAGCGGGCGCGGCAAGCTGGCCTCTAAATGCTCGACACCGCCACAGTTTTTAGCCGCTAGTTGATAGAGGTTTTTATAGGTTGTTTTCACTCGACTTACCTGTGTACTTAAACATTGACGGGATACAAATTTAACGCTTCAACTGGCGATTATCATTCACTGGACTCTGCACAGTTTACGCGAAGTATCCTGGGACAGATTACGCCTCTCGGCTAACCCATCATGAGATAAAGAATTCAACGACAAACCCAGAGGCAATAAATAATAAAAGCACGCCAAAAAGCTTATTCAGCCAGCGGCCACTCTTTTGATATCGGAGCAGGTTACCTGGCTGCGATATAATCACCGCCACCAGCACGTACCAAAGCGCATCAACACTGCCAGCAATCCCAGCCATCACTAATTTTACCCAAAGCTCGCTATCAACGCTGACGAACTGACTAAACAGTGCACTAAAAAATAGGATAATCTTCGGATTGATCAAAGCAATCAAAAAACCGTCTCGGGCAGCAGACCATTGCGGCTTATTGGTAAGAATCACCAAACCAGCGTTCTCGCTGGGCGTCTGACTAACGTCTTGATCTGAAGTGGCGAAAAGCAATCTAAGAGCCATCCAAATTAGATAGAGACAACCCGCTAATTGCAGCAGATTGAAAACCAATTCATAACGACCCAATAAGACAACTAGTCCCAGCGCCGTAACCAGTGCGAATACCGTTATGGCTAACCCATGAGCTACAGCGGCCATAACTCCGGCAAGACGCCCATAATTTAAAGCCAGACTACCAATCACAGCCAAGCTAGGACCAGGAGACATTGCACCCAAAAGGCACGCCACTGTCACAGACAACCAAAATACTGCATCCATAAATACCCTTTCAATGCTGTCTAAAAATCTCTTTTATACAGGCTTGTCGTGTTAATGAACACCTAAAATCAGAATCTGGCCTGAGTAGACCTGCAACACTTCGGCTTTAATCATATTCCGATCTCCACTCAATAAGCTCTTCAGAGGAATGTGCAAGACAAGTTATGCTGCACAGAGAATGCGTCGTCAGGAAAGACTATTTAAGGGACATAATTCAAGGTAGTGGCTTACAAAAGGCCAATAGAGGAAGTGTTTGCGCAGCGGAGCTTGAAAATCATTTTCATGCAGGACGAGAAGATTTCAGGGTGCTTTTAAGCGCAATGGATAGCGCGCAGAGAGACATATTGATTGATTTGATGGATACGGTTGCTAAAGAGATCAGGCCAGTAAGATAACAGCTGAACATGCTTGGATTTTAGATATAGCCACAAAATAACAAAAGCAGCATTCAAGCAAGGCGCGACGAAACAAAACTAGCATTAAAACACTGGCATTCTAAAATCACTCTGAAGCTTAAACATCCTCTTTGTATTTATTTTCAACCAAAGAAAGTAAGGATGTTCGCTCAGCCTTTGACAAGGTTAATATTCTATTAAACACATCCTCAACAGCCTTAGGGTCTTTCTTCGACGACCGCTGGATACCAGGAGTGCCATAGAGCGATTCCAAGGGAACGCCGAAGTAGTTAGCGATGCTAATCATTGAATCACGCCGTGGATCCTGCGTGACCTGACTGAGAATACGGTTGATCGTCGGTTGGGGAACCCCAGTGGCTCGCGAAAGCCCGCTTTGGGATATTCCCTCCAGCTTCATTAACTTTGCCAGTTCTGTACTCATAGATTCTCTCATTCCGCGATTATGAACGTCTTTACTATCCATTGATGTATTATTTTTAATCTGTTTTAAGATGATTTTCCAGTCTCTTAATTAACAGTCAAAATAATTTTTCTATTTAAATATCAATAGCATGGAGAATATCTGGTCTGTCAGTAATAATCCCATTAACACCTAAATTTTTAAGCTCTAGCATTTGCTGTGGATCATTAATTGTCCACACATCAACTGCCAAATTAAGCTCGTGGGCAGTTCTCAATAAAGACTTTGAAATCAGTTCCACGCCTTTATATTCAAAGGGCAACTGCACAGAATAACCAGAGGCATTGTATAAATGCCCGAGGCCGATCCAACTGAGCAAAACCAATACCTGCACTTCCTCTTCTCCAAGGGAGGTAGGCACGTCTGGACATTGCCGACGAAAATCCCGTAACACTGGCGAATAAAAAGAACCCACAACTACTTGGTTCTGCAAGCCATGCGCTAACACCAACTGGCATAACGCGATGCCTGTATCAGTGCTGTTTGGCTTCAGCTCAATTAAAAAGCGCCTATCAGGCAAAGCTTCAAAAAGTGATTCAAGCGTCGGAACGCGTATACCATCAACAGCTTCTTTCTCAGGGTAGTCAATTTCATGAAATCCAACATCAAAGGCTTGCAGCTCAAGCAGAGTCATATCTGCAATCAAACCGCTGCCATTGGTGGTCAAATCAACGCTGGCATCATGTCTAACTACAACAACGTTATCCGCCGTCAAATGAATATCCAGCTCTATAATGTCAGCGCCAACAGCCACCGCATTTAGCGCACCTTCAAGTGTATTACCTGGCAGCAGCTCGCGTGCTGTGCCATGGGCAATATTATTGAAGCTTTTATTTTGATAGAAAGGGATGGACTGCACCCCGTTATACCCGGGCAGCATCAAGAGAATTACGTAGATCAACACCAAACAAAATACAGTGAAAGAAATTCTATACATAACCCTTGCCGCGCTATTGTCATATAAAAACTACATTCGCCAAACGCTAAAGTGGCGCAACTTTCGAATACTAGTATATCTACCTAGATAAAGATATAACTATATACTCATTTTATAGGCGGCAAAAGCGGGAAACAGTTAGGCATCAGGTGTTTTTTCGACTGGCAATCAGGTCATCGACCACAGCAGGATCAGCCAACGTAGAGGTATCACCCAGACTGTTGAGCTCGTTAGCGGCGACTTTACGTAATATGCGGCGCATAATTTTTCCCGAACGGGTTTTAGGTAGGCCTGGCGCCCACTGAATAATGTCTGGTTTAGCGATTGGACCAATCTCTTTAACACAGAGGGCAATCAGCTCTAACAGAAGCGCTTCATCGGGCTCAACGCCATTCATTGGCGTGACATAACAGTAGATGCCCTGCCCTTTGATATCATGAGGATAACCGACCACCGCAGCCTCTGCTATTTTTTCATGGAGTACCAAAGCACTCTCAACCTCGGCAGTTCCCATGCGATGACCCGAGATATTGAGCACATCATCGACGCGGCCGGTAATCCAGTAATAACCATCCTCATCCCGTCGCGCACCGTCACCAGTAAAATAATAACCCGCATAGGGCTTAAAGTAGGTCTCGACAAAGCGTTGATGATCACCATAAATAGTGCGGATCTGGCTCGGCCAAGACGCTTTAATCATCAATAGCCCCTCCCCTGCACCGTCGATTTCGCGATTTTCAGCATCTAGCAGTACCGGCTGCACACCAAAAAACGGCCGTGTTGCCGAGCCCGGCTTTAGCGCTGTAGCGCCTGGCAGTGGCGTCAACATATGGGCACCGGTTTCGGTTTGCCACCAGGTATCCACGATCGGGCAGCGGGACTCACCCACCACTCGGTGATACCAGTCCCAAGCTTCAGGGTTGATCGGCTCTCCTACGGTGCCAAGCAACTTGAGTGAGCTGCGCGAGGTATTACTCACAAAGCTATCACCACAGGCCATCAGCGACCTAATCGCAGTCGGCGCAGTATAAAACTGATTGACCTGATGCTTGTCGATGACCTGCCAGAATCGTGAGGCATCTGGGTAAGTCGGCACGCCCTCAAACATCAGCGTGATAGCACCATTACAAAGCGGGCCATAGAGAATATAACTGTGACCAGTAACCCAGCCAACATCAGCAGTGCACCAAAAGACATCGCCATTTTTATAATCGAAGGTGTATTTGTGGGTCATAGCCGCCATCAACAGGTAGCCGCCGGTTGTGTGCACAACGCCTTTCGGCTTACCGGTCGAGCCTGAAGTGTAGAGAATAAACAACGGATCTTCGGCATCCATTATTTCTGGCTCGCAGTCTTGAGTGACAGACTCAATCGACTCTTGATACCAGATATCTCGACTGTCCTGCCAATCTATGCTGCCGCCAGTGCGACGCACAACAAGGCAGGTATGAACATCAGGGCAGTTTGCCAACGCTTTGTCAGTGTTGGCTTTCAGAGGAATAGGTTTTCCTGCCCGCAGACCCTCATCGGCAGTAATCACCACCTGACAGTCGGAATCGAGAATTCGGTCCTTTAGTGCATCCGGCGAAAAACCACCAAAGACCACTGAGTGCACAGCACCAATCCTCGCACAGGCGAGCATCGCATAGGCCGCCTCGGGAATCATTGGCATATAAATACACACTCGATCGCCTTTCTTAACACCGCGCTGACGCAGCACGTTACCTAATTTAGAGACCTGCTCATGGAGTTGAGCATAACTAATATGGGCATCATCTGTGGGCTCATCACCCTCCCAAATAATCGCTGTTTGATCGGCTCTATCAACTAAGTGTCGATCAATACAGTTAACTGCCACGTTGAGCTTACCACCCTCAAACCAAGCTGCCTGGCCCTGCTCAATTTCGCTGCGGCAAACTGTTTTCCAAGGTTTATCCCAAGTCAGAAATTGCGCCGCTTGGTCACCCCAAAACTGATCAGGATTATCCACCGACTGACGATACATGGCCTGATAAGTAGCATCGTCAATCCAAGCTGAATCGGACCATTGCTGAGGGACTGGATGGGTTGGAAAATCTGACATTGGGCGACTGCCTCACATAGTTAATTAGTTTTCTATATGAGAGTTAGTCTAGTGGAAAGCAGCGGCTGAGCTCAAGTTTATATGCCGAATGGCGCTTATCTGTATACACCCATCATGGAATCCACAAAAAGCGCAGTGAGCACCGCACCGAAATGTTTAGCTATTGCGCGCATAGCGAGTTGGTTTAAGGCTGTTTTTGATCTTTTCTAAGTGCGGCAGAAAGTCCGGACCACGACGCAGGGTGACACCGGTGGCAAGCACATCGAGGATCACCAGATGAACAATACGCGAGGTCATGGGCATATACTCATCAGTGTTTTCAGGCACTTCAACATCCAGAGTCACACTGCTGACCTGAGCCAGAGGTGAATCCGGTGCAGTTAGGCCAATCACCGTTGAACCACTGGCTCTGGCAATCTCAGCAATCTCCACCACTTCCTTAGTGCGCCCGGTATGGGAGATGAAAAAGAACACGTCGCCAGTGCTGCCAGTGGACGCCAGCATGCGCTGCATTAAGACATCGTCGTGAAAAGAGACCGGGAGGTTAAAGCGAAAAAACTTGTTCTCGGCATCTCTGGCCACCGAACCCGAGGCACCCACCCCAAAAAAGTAGATCCGCTTAGCTTGAATTAGCTTGTCAACAACCTGATTGACGCGACTGTGACTGATTTTGTCGCGCACCATGGCAAGATTATTAATTGTGCCATCAAATATCTTTGGCGTGTAGCTGCTGACCTCATCATCAGGATCCACATTGCGATTAACAAAACGGACGCCGCTGACCAGCGCCTTAGCAAGTTTAAGCTTAAAATCGGGAAACCCTGCAGCATCAAAGCGCTTACAAAAACGATTGACGCTGGGCTCGCTAACCTCGGCGGCTTTGGCCAGGGTCGCAATACTGGATCTGGTTGCACTGTCTGGGTCTGCGAGAATCACTCGCGCCACTTTACTCTCAGACTTATTTAGATTCGGCAATTCATCAGAAATAATATTGATCAAATTTTGTGAATGCATAGCTATAAACCCTTCAGCTTTTCGTCTTGTTCCGTAATAGAGAGCGCCAGTTTAAGGTTTTTAAGGGCTAATGTCCGCTTTCAACCGAAAGTTGGTAAGAATATTTCACCAAAACCGAAAAAATAAGAACCAAAACCGCCAAATACGTTCTTTTACATACTATAACAGGCTTATCATTGCCTAATAATTCCTAAAAGCCTATAATTTACGTAAGTTTACTACATTTAAAGAGGCTCCATCATGTATAGAATCGCCATTAACGGTTTTGGTCGCATCGGCCGCAATATTGTCCGCGCCCTTTACGAACGCCCAGAGCTTCGTGAGAAAATCCAAATCGTCGCGATCAATGATCTTGGCAGCCTCGAAATTAGCGCGCACCTGCTGCAGTTCGATACAGTGCACGGTCGCTTTAACCAGCAAGTTGAGGTGACGGACAATTCCATCGTCATCAATGGTGATGTTATTAACTGGTCTAGCGAACGCAACCCAACAGATCTGCCATGGGCTGATCTGAACGTCGATCTAGTCTGTGAATGCACCGGCGTATTTACTACCCGCGAAAAAGCAGCGATGCATATAGAATCTGGCGCGAAAAAAGTCATTATCTCGGCACCGGGTAGCAACGTTGACGCAACTGTCGTTTATGGCGTCAATGACCATATTCTGGATGGTACTCAAGAAATTATTTCAAACGCCTCTTGCACCACTAACTGCCTGGCACCCATGGTTCAGCCTCTTCAGGAAAGTATCGGCATTCTCAGCGGCTACATGACTACAGTACACGCCTATACCAACGACCAGCAGCTCAGCGACGTCTGCCACTCCGATGTCTACCGTTCTAGATCAGCCACCCAATCGATGATCCCAACTAAAACTGGCGCTGCAGTCGCGATCGGTCTGGTATTGCCAGAGTTGGCGGGCAAGCTCGATGGCTTAGCTGTTCGTGTACCGACTATTAACGTTTCCTTGGTTGATCTAACCTTTAATGCTGGCCGCGAAACCAGCGTCGAAGAAGTCAATGAGCTTCTGCTTAAGGCATCTCAAGGAACACTTAAATCAGTGCTTTGCTACAACGACAAGCCACTGGTCTCTGTGGACTTTAACCACACTCCGTTCTCTTGTAATTTTGATGCCACACAAACTCGCGTCAATGGTTCGCTGGTTAAGGTTATGGCCTGGTACGACAATGAGTGGGGCTTCTCCAACCGCATGCTCGACAACTCCCTAGTACTATTAGCCAGTGCTACGGAGGAAAAAGATGCCGCGTAGAACCAAAATTCTCGCCACACTCGGCCCCGCAACTCACCATGAACAGGGTATTCGCGGGCTGATCCTCGCTGGCGTCAATGTTTTTCGTTTGAACTTCTCACACGGCAGCGCTGAAGAGCATTCCATGCGCGCCGCCATGATTCGGCAAATCGCTCTCGAACTTGAAACCCCAGTGGGTATTCTCTGCGATATGCAGGGCCCTAAAATTCGTATCGGTAGCTTTACCAACGATATGAAGATCGATTTAGCCGAAAATGATAGCTTTGTCCTCAACAGCCAAATTGGTGTTGATGCGGGAGACCAAAATGGCGTGCATATCGACAGCGATCTACTCAACGATATAGATGCCGGCGATACATTATTGCTCGACGATGGTCGCATGACCTTTATAGTTGAATCGCGCAACTCCCACTCAGTGACCTGCCGTGTGGTTCAAGGCGGCGTGCTATCCAGTAAAAAAGGGGTGAACAAATTCGGTGGCGGACTCTCAGCTCCGGCGCTCACCGAGAAGGACAAGGCGGATATTAAAACGGCTGCGTCTCTAAAGACTGATTATCTGGCCATCTCATTTGTACGCTCGAAAGACGATATTGAAGAGACTCGCGAACTGCTGGTTGCAGCAGGTAGCGGCGCCCACATTATCGCCAAGATCGAACGTGCTGAAGCCATTACCGACGAGTTTTTGCCCGGCATTATCGCCAGCGCCGATGGCGTTATGGTTGCCCGTGGCGACCTCGGCGTTGAGATTGGCGACGCCAACCTAGTAGCAGTGCAGAAGCAGCTTATTGAAGCGGCCAATGCGGCCAACAAAGTCGTGATCACGGCCACTCAGATGATGGAGTCAATGATTACTGCTTCTACGCCTACCCGCGCAGAGGTATTCGATGTGGCCAATGCCGTGCTCGACGGCACCGATGCAGTGATGCTGTCGGCGGAGACCGCTGTGGGCATGTACCCTGCAGAGACTGTCAAAGCGATGGTGCGCATTATTGAAGGGGCCGAATTACACCCTCTTGCCCAACGGTCCAAGCACAGAATTGATCAGACATTTTCAAGCATAGATGAATCCCTTGCCCTAGCAGCTATGTATGTAGCCAACCATCTGGAAGGGGTTAAAGCGGTTATCTGTATGACAGCAACCGGCTTTGCACCACTGATTATGTCAAGAATCACCTCATCACTGCCTATTTATGCCATGGCAGAGAAGCACGGCACCTGCGAGATAACCGCTCTCTATAAGGGCGTAGTACCTGTGCCATTTCATGCTTCAGCGTTAGATCCGTCTGAGGTTAATCACCGTGCTGTGGAAACTCTGCGCGCGCACAATGCTGTAGCTGATGGCGACCTTGTGCTGATTACCAAAGGGGATTTTGTCAATGTGCACGGCGGCACAAACACATTAAAAATTGTTCGAGTTGGCGACATTATTCAGTAGCCAGCAAGAAAAACCGTCTCTTCCAGGCCATGGATGGCCACTTAATTTATCCTCTCCAGAAATCTATGAAAGTCCTTTTCGAACTTTTAGTGCCCGTGTAAAAAAGTCCTGTAAANNAAAAAAGCCCCATAAAAAAGGGCCAGTCTCCCAGCCCTTTAACATTCATCCTACTTTGTAGTTATAGTATGTCCACTCAGACATCTAGACTACAGCCTCGGCATCTAGTGGGGCGGCTGACTCGACCTTAGCATTCTGCACCTGGTTGTAGTAAGTAATGATATCCACCGTCGGAGCTGCAGCGGTTGCGGCCAGAATCTGCGCCTGACTCATACCCACTTCCAACTGTGCATTATTGACATTGAGCTCTAGATGTAAGTCTCCAGCCTGCTTATAGGCGGCTGCCCATTCAACTATGGCATCATCTATATCTGCGGCCACGGCAGTAAAATTAGCCGAGCCTGCATCTGTGGTGGCAGTTTTAATATCATTGACAGCCAGTGCCACATCCGCCTCCAGTGTTTGCCATTCAGCCAAAATAGCTTGTAGATTGGTTTCAATATCATTTGCCTCAGTAGACATGGCGGTAAAGTTCTTCGACAAAATCTGCAGTGCCGAGACATCTGCAGTTAGACCAGTAATCTGACTTTCGTCAGACTTGATTAGGTCATTGTCAGCTTTGATTTTGACCCCATCAATGGCGATAACCGCAGTCGCAGCAATCACTGCTGGGCCGAGTACAAACCATACTAACGCCCCTTCAGGAAAGGCAGCAATGGTTGCCACTATACCCAGAGTCAGAGCAATACCATCGACAATAGCCAGGGCCACTATGGAAGCGGTCAGACTTTTAATTTCTGCTTTAAGGGTATCTATATCGGCATTGAGTTTATCAATCTGCGCCTGATCAGCTTTTGCATCTACCGCTGACTTAGTCGCAATAGTTTGCAGATTGGTCGCCAGCAGGGGCAGCTCTTCTTTAAAGTTTTTAACCGCGGTCAGTTCACCACTGATAAAGGTGACCACCAAACTCAGTGCATTGTTTACATTGGTGAGATCAGTATTGAGGGTTTGCAGTGCAGTTTTATTGCTTGGATCTGCCTCTAGAGTCATCGCCTGAGTTTTAGCATCGGCTAACAACTGCGTAATCGTTGCGTTATAACTCTGAACTTCATCGGGCACATTTAACAGCCGTGCCATCACGTTATTCACCCAAGTCAGGGCGCCAGCATCAGCAGCTTCAAAAGCCGCGGTAAAGTCTTTCCAGTCTGGCGGGTTAGTATTGAGCGTGGGTAAATTTGATGACAGAACACTGGTTACTAAAGTATTCACAGCCACAACATTTTCTTTGTAAGACGTCTGCTTAACTGCCAGTGATAATGCATTTTTACTAATTGCTAGAGCAAGAGCCATAATGGTTTCCTTGATGGTATTCTTATTTTTAGGGAGCCCCATATCCTTCGAGGCGCCGCAAGCCTAATCCATATGGCGATACTTAAAATAGGAACAGGCACTCATATCGCTGAACAGATGATATTGATCAGAGCTAGTGCACAGAGAGGTGATAAAGGAGGTAAGGAGGGCTTACAACGATGCGTATATGGACAACGTAGATCTAGTTTCTAGCGCTTTTAGGCTTTTAATCTTTTAGGCTTTATTACTTTTAGAGTCTTTTGTTGGCCACAGAACCTGAAGAGGATTTCAGGCTGTGGCCTAACAGAGGTCATTTCGTTTAAAAGCTTACTGAGCCCAGTAAATCGAAACAGGTGTTATCTGCTGCTGCAGAATCGCACGAATTGGCAATTCCATAACATCATTTCCGGCGTTAGCTTGAGTCAGTACCTGCTGTTTGCTGGCACCACTGATATGAATCACCAGGGACTCAGCATTCAATAGTCGCGGCAAAGTCATGCTCATACGCTCATGGGGGGCATCCAAAGGGGTAACCGCAATACAGTCAGCGCCGGAGTGCATATCAAGACCGCGCTCTAAAGCGTCGGAACCAGGAAACAATGACGCAGTGTGACCATCGTCTCCCATACCCAAAATAACCACGGTAAAGCGACCTACAGCATTTAAACGCTGCTGACACTCAGCTTCGCCGTCGACCGCATTTTCAGCAGTATTTTTCAGTGCCAGATATTCAGCGCTAAAAGCTTCATTGATCAATAAATTCTCACGCACCAGCTTTTCATTGCTTGCAGCATGGTCGGCATTGACCCAGCGCTCATCAGCCAAAGCAACGGTAACCTTTGACCAGTCGAGCTGACACTGGGACAGCAAATGAAAGAAGCCCACTGGTGTGCGTCCACCAGAGACAACCAGAGAGGCCTTACCCTCAGCCGCTATAGCCGCTTTTAGCAGATCACTGACCTTTGCCGTAAGAGCCGCATCCAGCGCGGAAGTATTTTCAAATTTAAGCATCGACATAAAATTCTTCACTACCCTTTTTCAGTATTCTAGGATTCGTACCAGCTACGCTGATCTTTTTCCATCAACATATCGGCCTTGGAAGGGCCCCAGGTTCCAGCGCTGTAGGTCTTTGTAACCACGTTCTTTTCAGCCCATGAATCCAGCAACTGATCACACCAGCGCCATGAAGCTTCAATCTCATCACGGCTAACAAATAGCCACTGGTCACCTTTGATCACTTCTAAAAATAAGCGCTCGTAGGCATCGGCAATGCGCGACTCACCGGACGAGTCAAAGAAATCCAGGTTGAGAGTGCGCTTTTCAAGACTTAAACGCTCCTTTAGGCTCTGCTTTTTAGAGAACATTTCCAGTTCAATACCTTCATTTGGCTGCAGACGGATGATTAAACGGTTTTTTGAATCGCCGCCTTTATCCGGGAAAATCGCATGGGGAATTTCTTTATAGGTGATCACTACCTGAGTAACCTTGTCTTGCATACGCTTGCCGGTACGCAGATAAAATGGCACACCAGCCCAACGCCAGTTGTCGATATAGGCTTTTAGCGCAACAAAGGTTTCAATGTCATTGCTACTCTCCTGACTACCCTCTTCCTCCATATAGCCAACTACGGGTTCACCAGAAATCCAGCCAGCGGAGTATTGACCACGCACCGACTGCTCGAGAACATTATCGCTATCAATGGGTTTTAGGGCGCGCAATATCTTAACTTTTTCCGCACGGATCTCATCGGCCTGAAGTGAATTTGGCGGCTCCATGGCAACCATACACAGCAGCTGCAAAAGGTGATTCTGGATCATATCCCGAAGCTGACCTACATTGTCATAGTAGCCCCAGCGGCCTTCGATACCGACGGTTTCAGCAACGGTAATCTGGACATTATCGACACAGGTATTATCCCATTGGGAATTGATCATTCGGTTGGCAAATCTCAGGGCCAACAGATTCTGTACCGTCTCTTTACCCAGGTAATGGTCAATGCGGTAGATATTGCGCTCACCGAAATGAACACCAACTGTGGCGTTAACTTCGCGGGAACTGTCGAGATCTTTACCGATCGGCTTTTCCAACACAATGCGCGCCAAGTCATCCACGCAGCCCGCATCATTCAGATGGTTACAGATAGCGCCATAGAGACTCGGCGGTGTCGCCAGATAATAGATGGCGGTGCGTTTCTCAACCAGCCACTCTTTAAGCAGCATAAAATCTTTTTTCTGGGAGAAGTCGACTTTCATATAGCTCAGGCGACGACTAAATTTACGCCATGCGGCATCATCCCATTCGGACTCAGGTATATGCTTTTTTAAGCTTTCCTCAACAGTGGCAATAAAGTCAGCACTGCTGATATCTTGGCGGGCAAGGCCGGCAATACGCACACTGTTACCCAGCAGACCAGCACGATCTAACTGATAGAGCGCGGGATATAACTTGCGCTCAGAGAGGTCACCTTTGGCGCCAAAGAGTACCAAATCAATATTGTTGTTCATTATCAAGCTCCCATTTACAGCAGTGAGATACAGCGTCGAGTTTGTGCAAAATGTAAAACACCACGCTGTGAATTATTATTTTAAAATTACTGACCCAGTAGGCTGGCATCGCGAGCCAGTTGCTCAATGTCATCCCAGCGCTGCTCGCGGACCAATTGCGCAGGACAGATCCAAGAGCCGCCAACACATATTACATTTGGCAGTGACAGATATTCCATTACATTATGCAAACCAATGCCACCAGTAGGACAAATTCTTGCCTCGCTAAAGGGGCCATACAAGGATTTGATCATAGCGGCGCCACCTGCAGCTTCAGCAGGGAAAAACTTAAAGTCCTGATAGCCCTGTTCCATGCAACGCATCATTTCAGTTGCAGAGGAGATACCAGGCAACAGGCCAATAGACGAATCGGCGGCAGCGGCTAATAGCTTGTCAGTGCTGCCTGGAGAGACCATAAACTGGCAGCCCAAATCTTCAGAGAGCTTTACCTGATCCGCGGTACAAACGGTTCCAGTACCCACTATAGCGCCGGGAACATGCTGAACAATTTGGCGGATGCCCTCTACAGCGGCCTCTGTTCTCAGAGTCACTTCAAGCACGTTTAAACCACCTGCAATAAGCGCCTTTGCCAGCGGCACAGCATCTTCTACACGATCGATAACAATTACTGGGATTACCGTATTACCGGCCAAAAGATCTCGCACTGATCACTCCTTAAATTTTTAATTAAACGTCTTTTTATCAAAGACGTTTTTCAATAGATGTACTGTCATTAACTGCTTTTGACAAAATATTAATCGCTAATTTTTACGAACTACTTGTTACAATCTACCTGTTTTGTAATTTTTTCGCCGCACCCAACAAACCAAGATTATTGCGCGTCACCAAATAGACCGGTATGGGTTCTAGATAAGAGGCAAAGCGGCCCTTGTCTTCAAACTTTTCGCGGAATCCACTATTGACAAAGAATTCACTGAATCTCGGCACCACACCACCCGCAATATAAATACCCCCTCTGGCACCTAGGGTCAGGGCCAAATTACCTGCCGCGGCGCCCATGGACTCACAGAAAGTATCCAGTGCCGTCAGCGCTTGGGGGTTGCTATTAGCCAGTGCCGCCGTTACTACATCCGGAGGTGTCGTTAATGTCGGATCAGTCTCTTCCATCTGGCAGATGGCGTTGTAAATATTGACTATGCCTTTGCCAGACAGCACGCGCTCCAGGGATACTCGCTTAAAATTCTGACGCAGGCAGGTCAATACATCCATCTGACGCTGGCCTACAGGGGCAAAATCAGCATGACCACCCTCAGTATCCAATACATGGTAGCCATCGCTGTGCGAAATCAGTGCCGCCATACCTAGACCGGTACCCGCACCCAAAATACCTACGGGTTTGTGGGCCTGGGGTTCACCGCCACCGATCTTGATGCAGTCATCTGCACCCAGCTCAGTAATACCGTGCGCCACGGCTTCAAAATCATTGATTACCACCAACTCCTGGCAATCAAACCATTCTAACAAGTGAGTTTTAGTAAACTCCCAGTGGCTATTGGTAAAAGAAATATGCTCTACATCCGCGGGACAGGCCACGGCGAGACAGACGCTGTGTGGCGCGCCAACAAAACCGGTTGCCAGAGCAATTTCATCTCTCAGCTTAATGATCAAATCACTAAACTGGGGGTACTCTTCCACCGAGTGATAGAACTCAAATTCGCTTTCCAGCTGGCCCTCACGCAGCGCCGCAAAGCGCGCATTGGTGCCACCTATGTCGGCAACTAAATTCCAACGTTGCTCTGTCACGGTTAAACGCCTCCAAACAAAAAGGAAGCACCTTGCTCTGCATTACTGATATTGTCGCGATTGACGGCGAAGTATTCACGACCACAGCCACGCTGACCCGCATCTGGCTGTGGTGACGCAGCTCTTGCTTCCAGCTCATTGATCTCACCGATAAATTGCAATTCACCGGTTACCGCATTAACCCGAATCACATCGCCATCGATCACCTTAGCGAGAAGGCCACCATTGGCCGCCTCAGGAACCAGATGGATCGCTGCAGGCACTTTACCCGACGCACCAGACATACGGCCATCAGTAACCAGCGCTACTTTGTAGCCTTTGTCTTGCAGAATACCAAGCATCGGCGTCAGCTTGTGCAGCTCTGGCATACCCAGCGCCTTGGGGCCCTGGAAACGCACGACTACAACACAGTCGCGATTTAACTGGCCAGACTCAAACAGAGCCGCTAAATCATCCTGAGCTTCAATCACTACAGCCGGCGCTTCGACAATCCGATGCTCTGCGGCAACCGCAGAAACCTTAATCACTCCGCGACCCAAGTTACCTTTTAACAGTCGCAGACCGCCTTCAGTGGAAAACGCGTTGTCCACTGTGGTCAGTACGTCCAGATCCAAAGGTATTTCAGGTGATTCGCGCCAAACCACTTTTTCGTTGTCCAAAAATGCTTGCTGAGTAAAGTCACCAAAGTCGGTTCCCCATGAGGTCTTGGCATCGGCGTGCATAAAGCCACCCGCCAACAGCTGACGGAACATGCAGCTAGTGCCACCAGCCGCATGGAAATGATTCACATCTGCATGACCATTGGGGTAGACCTTAGCCAACAGTGGCACAGCCGCTGAAAGTTCAGAGATATCATCCCAGTTGAGGATAATGCCTGCAGCTCGGGCTATAGCCACAAGGTGCATGGTGTGATTGGTTGAGCCCCCAGAAGCCAGCAATGCAATCGTTGCATTGACCATGGTGCGTTCATCAACGATTTCACCTACTGGACGATAGTCATTACCCAGCGCGGTAATACGAGCCATTTGGTGGCAGGTCTCAACAGTGAGTTTATCGCGCAGCGGATTAGACGGATTGACAAAGGAGCTACCTGGAAGCTGCAAGCCCATGGCTTCCAGAACGACCTGATTACTATTTGCCGTACCGTAAAACGTACAGGTACCGGCGCTGTGATAAGAGTCGGACTCAGCCTGCAGCAATTCTTCGCGGCCAATTTTACCTTCGGCAAACAACTGACGAATTCGCTGCTTTTCTTTATTTGGTAGACCTGATTCCATGGGGCCGGCAGGAACAAACAGTGCCGGCAAATAACCAAAGCTGAGCACACCCATCAACAGTCCAGGAACAATCTTGTCGCAGATGCCCAAGGCGAGGACACCATCAAACATCTGGTGAGACAGGGACATGGCCGTACACTGAGCGATCAAATCACGGCTCAACAAACTCAGCTCCATTCCGTCTTGACCCTGGGTGACACCGTCACACATAGCCGGAACACCACCGGCAACCTGTGCCGTGCAGCCAATCTCACGCATGGCCTGCTTGATCATATCCGGATATTCCGCGTAGGGCTGGTGCGCCGATAGCATGTCATTGTAGGAGGTGACTATCGCGATATTGCTGGCTTCCATCAGTCGCAGGCTGTTCTTATCCTCTTCGCCACAGGCAGCAAAGCCGTGTGCCAAATTGCCGCAACTTAACTTGCCGCGCTCGGGACGATTACTGTGATCTTCTGCAACTTGACGCAGATAATCAGCTCTCAAGCTACTGCTGCGTTCGATGATACGCTGAGTGACTTCAGCAACTGTGTTATTCAACTGGACCATAGCGACTCCGCCCAATAGCGGCTCCATGTAGATTAGCTGCGAATTGTAACAAAATTACGGAATTTAACCAGACTCAATGTATAATTCCGCTAAATATCGTAATTTTATTACATTGGCAGTTTGTTGCGGCAACGCCGTTTTAAATAGGCTATTGTGACGCCGTTCTTATTGTTAGGCGTTATTAGCGGCCGCCATTTTACGCCTTAGCGGACGCCAATTAAACGGCCTAGACAGACTAATTAATCACAGGAATTTGGATAGATGACCTCCAGCACAAATCAAACAGCAGATTACACGCCCACCACCACTTCAGCGTGGAAATCACTTGAGCAGCAGGCAGAAAAAGCCCAGCACCAAAACATCAGCGGTTTTTTTGACCAGAATCCTTCTCGCAGCAGCCAGATGTCAGTGCAGTGTGGCGAGATTTTTCTCGACTATTCAAAGAACCTAGTCAGTGATGAAACCTGGCAAGCGCTGTTGGAGTTGGCTAACCAGTCACCCCTGGAACAGCATCGTGCAGCAATGTTCTCTGGCGAAAAGGTCAACACCACAGAGGGCCGCGCAGTACTTCATGGTGCCCTGAGAGCTGAGATCGGTGACCAGCGCGTTGCCTCGGCCGCAGTTGAGTCAGATCAACGCGTGACTCTAGTCAAGCAGCAGCTGGTGGACGTCGAGCTAGTCAGTGAAAAAATCCGCAGTGGTCAGTGGCTGGGCAGCACCGGCAAAGCGATTACCGACGTGGTAAATATTGGTATTGGCGGCTCTGACCTGGGCCCCAAATTAGCCTGCAGCGCACTGCAAGAATTTGCTCACCCGGATATCAAGTTACACTTTATTTCCAATGTCGACGGTGCAGAGATTCTTACTACTTTAAAAAAGCTTAATCCAGAGACCACTCTGGTGGCCCTCGCCAGTAAAACCTTTACCACCCACGAGACGCTGCTAAATGCCAAGACCGCGCGCAACTGGTTTGCCGAGACACTGGGACTGGAGAATGCACAATCAACCCGTCACTTTGTCGGCCTGACTGCCAATCGCGCCAATGCACTGGCCTACGGCATACCTGCAGATCAGATTCTGGAGTTTGCTGAATGGGTTGGCGGCCGCTACTCGCTCTGGTCAAGTATTGGCCTTTCTATTGCCATCTCCATTGGCTTTGAAAAATTTGTTGAGATGCTCGCCGGCGCCCGGGAGATGGACCTGCATTTTCAGCAGGCTCCACTGGCTGAAAATATGCCGGTTATCATCGCCCTGCTGGGCATTTGGTACAGCAACTTTCTCGGCGCACAGTCCACTGCAGTGATCCCCTATTGCGAACGCTTGCTATTACTCCCCTCTTATCTTCAGCAGTTGGATATGGAGAGCAATGGTAAGTCCACGACGCTGAATGGCGACTCAATTGATTATCAGACTGGCGCGATTCTCTGGGGACAGACTGGCACCAATGGTCAGCACGCATTCTTTCAGTTGCTGCATCAGGGCACTCGAATGGTTCCCGTCGATTTTATTGCCGCCGCCGTGGATAACCTCAGCAATGAAGAGCATCACCGAGTCCTGCTAGGCAATATGTTGGCCCAGGCATCGGCATTGATGTGTGGTCAAGACGCACCCGACGGCGAGCCCTACCGCTACTACCCGGGCAATAAGCCCTCTAATACGCTGTTACTAGATACGCTATCACCAAAGAATTTTGGTGCACTGATCGCACTCTATGAACACAAGGTATTTGTTCAGGGCAGTATTTGGAATATTAATTCGTTTGATCAATGGGGCGTTGAGCTGGGCAAGAAGATGGCAAATCAGCTACTGGCCTCAGATAATAGTGGCCAGGCGGAGTTAGATCCCTCCACCACAGCGCTATTTGCTCACATTAAGCAGTGCCAAGAGTAACGGCTAAAGAGTAAGCTGCGCTGTCGACTAGACGCGCAGCTCTTTTGGCAGGGAGAAGGTGACATTTTCGATTACGCCGCTCAGTTCTTGAGGGGCGTTAGCACCCAGTTCTACCAAACGTGAAATCACATCACGGACCAGCACGTCAGGAGCAGATGCCCCGGCGGTAATGCCAATAGCCTTGCTCTGCTTTAGCCACTGAGCATCTATGTCTTCAGGACCATCAATCAAATAAGCCGTGCACCCACAGCGCTCAGCCAACTCTCGGAGACGATTGGAATTAGAGCTGGCAACCGAGCCCACTACCAGAATTAAATCCGACTCTATGGCTAACTGCTTAACCGCATCCTGCCGATTTTGCGTGGCATAGCAGATATCGTCTTTTCGCGGCCCCTCAATCGCTGGGAATTTTTCCCGCAGTGCGTCGATAACTCGCGCCGTGTCATCCATAGATAAAGTGGTCTGAGTGACAAAAGCCAGCCTTGAGGGATCTTTCACCTCAAGCTTAGCCACATCGCTCTCATCTTCCACCAGATACATATTGCCACCCTGAGAGTAATCGTACTGACCCATGGTGCCTTCGACTTCTGGATGACCGGCGTGACCAATCAACACCGACTCCATGCCATCGAGGCTGAACTTGGCTACTTCCATATGCACCTTAGTCACCAGAGGACAGGTGGCATCAAAGACTTTAAGGCTGCGGCGGCGGGCTTCCTCTTGCACGGCCAATGAAACACCGTGAGCACTAAAAATAACGATCACATCATCGGGAATTTCATCCAGCTCATCGACAAACACAGCACCGCGACTACGGAGATCATCGACAACGAATTTGTTGTGTACCACTTCATGGCGCACATAGATCGGCGCACCGAAGACTTCCAGAGCACGGTTAACAATATCAATAGCGCGATCAACGCCGGCGCAAAAGCCCCGCGGGTTGGCCAGTTTGATATCCATCAGTGCAGGTTCTCCGGAACAACACCGATAATGTTTACTTTAAAGACAATGTTTTTACCTGCCAGTGGATGATTAAAGTCCACCATCACTTCGCCGTCGACTATATCGGCAATCACACCGGGCAGTTCACCGTCGCCGTTCTGAAACGAGAACATGGCACCGATCTCAATCTCCAGCTCATCAAAATTATCCATGGCCACAGCCTGAACATTTTGTTCGTTGTGCTGACCAAAGGCTTTTTCCGGCGGCACCAAAAATTCACCCTCGTCAGTCGCTCTCAAACCCAGCAATGTCTCTTCAAAACCGGGCAAAAGATTGCCATCGCCAATTGAAAATGTCGCCGGCTTGCCTTCAAAATTGGAATCCACTACCGCGCCGTCTTCTAGCGCTAGGGAAAAATGCAGCGTAACTGTAGTGCCTGTATCTATGGGTATACTCATTTCTAAAGCTCTTAAGGTGTTTTAGGTATTTAAAACGTGTTTAACCGATTTTTTCATCCAGCTACTTTTTTTCCGGCTTGGCTCCAGAGGCGGCATCAGCGTCCTCTGCTTGCTGAAAAAACAGCCCATCAATAATTATCAGCACAGCTCCAACAGAGATGGCCATATCGGCGACATTAAAGGCAGCAAAGTGCCAGCCGGCCCAATGAAAGTCGAGGAAGTCGACCACATATCCCAGGATCAAACGATCGTAGAGATTACCTAGGGCGCCACCAAGAATAAGCGAGAGGGCCAGTGCTTCAAGTACGCGCTGACGCGGTAAACGGGTCAACCAAACGGCAATGACCACACTGACAACAATCGAGATAGTGCTAAACAGCCATCGTTGCCAACCACCGGCATCACTGAGAAAGCTAAAGGCAGCGCCTTCGTTGTGAGCCCGCACCAGATTAAAAATACCATTCACATAGCGACTCTCGCCAAGACTAAACTGCGCCATAATCCACAGCTTGGTAAGCTGATCTAGCAGCAGTATGGTTGCCGCCAGGGCATACCACTTTAGCCAGGGCAATGTTTTAACCTCGGCGCTTTGATTCGGCATGGCGCTTTGATTAGGCATAGTGACGAGTCTCGCCGGTATCCGAAAGGTTAGTGACACAGCGACCACAGATCTCAGGGTGCTCTGCATTGCTGCCAACATCGTCAATAAAGTGCCAGCAACGAACACATTTCTCAGCGCTAGATTTCTGCAAGCCAACCTTTAGACCTTCTAGCGAAGACTGATTGGCATCACCACCCTCTTCCAGAGGCAGCAGAGTTGCCTTCGAGGTGATTGTGACAAAGCGCAGCTCATCGCCCAACTTAGCCAATGATCGGTGCAATTCAGGCTCAGCATACAATTGAATGTCGGCACCCAAAGACCCTTTGACCACGCCCTGATTGCGCTGATCTTCAATGACCTTATTAATCGCCTCTTTGGCCTGCATTATCGCAGCCCAGTCGGCCTGATTGATTACATCAGTACCCTCTAAGCGCGGCAGTGAATACCACTCGGCAATAAAGACCGAAGACTCGCGCTCACCGGGCATAAAGTCCCAGAGCTCACTGGCGGTAAAGCTCAGAATCGGCGCGATCCAGCGGGTAAAGGCTTCGGCAATATGATGCAGTGCAGTCTGTGCGGAGCGGCGGGCAAGGCTATTTTCCGGGCAGGTATAAATCCGGTCCTTAATAATATCCAGATAGAAACCGCCCATATCGCGAACACAGAAGTTGTGCAGCTTTTGATAGATTAGATGAAACTGAAACTCATTGTAGGCAGTAATAATTTCTTCCTGCAGACCTGCTGCGCAATCCACAGCCCAGCGATCCAGAGCCAGCATATCCTCGTGAGCAACCCCATGTTGCGCGGGGTCAAAGCCGTCAATATTGGAGAGGAAGTAGCGTGCGGTGTTGCGAATACGTCGATAGGAGTCACCGGCACGGCTGAGAATCTCATCCGAGACAGTCATTTCGCTGCTAAAGTCTGCCGAGGCAATCCACAGGCGCAAAACATCGGCGCCCATATCATTAATCACTTTTTGTGGGGAAATCACATTGCCGATGGACTTAGACATCTTGCGACCATGTTCATCAACGGTAAAACCATGGGTCAAAACCGCCTTGTAAGGGGCTGTGCCATTAATCGCAATAGCCGTCTTAAGAGAAGACTGAAACCAACCGCGGTGCTGATCTGAGCCCTCGAGGTAGAGATCTGCCGGATAGCGCAGCTCTTGCCGGGCATTGACCACAGATTCATGCGTGACACCGGAATCAAACCATACATCCAATGTGTCAGTGACTTTTTGATAGTCGGCGATATCCTCGCCAATCAGCTCTGCAGCGTCCAGTTCAAACCAAGCTTCGATACCCTGCTCTTCAACACGCACAGCAACCTGTTCAATTAATTGGGCCGTGTCGGGATGCAACTCACCTGTCTGCTTGTGAACAAACAATGCAATTGGAACGCCCCAAGTACGCTGGCGAGAAATACACCAGTCCGGGCTATTGTCGAGCATGCCTTCGATACGCGCCTGGCCCCAATCCGGGTGCCAGCTAACATCTTTAACCGCGGCCTTGGCTTTGGCAAGCAGACCATTTTTATCCATGGAGATAAACCACTGGGGAGTGGCGCGGTAAATCAATGGGGTTTTGGTACGCCAGCAATGAGCGTAACTGTGAACAAATTGGCCACAGCTAAGCAGGCGTTTGTGCTCTCGCAGAACCGCCAAAACTGACTCATCAACCTTGTACACGTGCTGGCCAGCAAATAACGCCACATCATCGGCGAACAGACCATTGTCCAAAATATAATTGATCGTGCCGATGCCGTATTGTTTGGCAACAACGAAATCTTCCATACCATGGTCTGGGGCAGTATGAACACAGCCAGTACCGGCGTCGGTGGTGACATGCTCACCCAGTAGCACAGGAATATCCCGCTCATAGAATGGGTGCCGTGCAATAATATTTTCCAACTGCTGACCCTTACAGCCGGCCAGTTGCTGATAGTCTTCAATCTCAAGCCGCTGCATCACTGATTCCAGTAACAGCTCTGAGCAGACCAGACGCTGGGGTCCACTCTCGCCATTAATCTGCACCAACACATAGTCTAAGTCGGCGCCCACAGAAATCGCCTGACTGCTGGGAAGAGTCCAGGGAGTAGTGGTCCAGATCAAAATATTGATCTCACCCTCACCGGGCAGACCGCCAAATGCAGCGGAGACCTTATCTAGCTGCACAGCGTCGGTTACCGCATAGGCAACGTCTATGGTGTAAGACGTTTTATCCTGATATTCAACCTCGGCTTCAGCCAGGGCTGACCCCCCTACTACACTCCAGTAAACCGGCTTGTAACCTTTTACCAAATGGCCGTTGGCGGCAATTTTACCCAGTGCACGAATAGTGTCGGCTTCCACCTGATAGTTCATTGTCAGGTAGGGACGTTCCCAGTCGCCAAAGATGCCCAGACGAACAAAACCCTGACGCTGACCATCGACCTGCTTCATAGCGTATTCACGGCATTTTTTGCGGAAAGTTGAATACTCGACTTTTACCCCAGCCTTGCCAACTTTCTTCTCCACATTGTGCTCAATGGGTAGACCGTGACAATCCCAACCAGGGATATAGGGCGCATCATAGCCACTCATGGTGCGCGCTTTAACAATAATATCTTTAAGGGTTTTATTCACCGCATGACCCAGGTGAATCTCACCATTGGCGTATGGAGGGCCATCGTGAAGAATATACTGTTCGCGACCGGCGCGGGCCTCGCGAATCTGCTGATAGAGATTGCTGTCCTGCCATTCTTTTAACATTCCCGGCTCGCGCTGGGCCAGATTGGCACGCATGGGGAAAGCGGTCTTGGGCAGATTCAGTGTTGCTTTGTAATCAGTCATTGGTCTTTTTGTTTGACCACAGTGGTCAACCCTATATCAGTTTATAATTTAAAAAGTGTTTGGCCTTGGCTCTTTTCTAAAGCTCGGACTAAAAGCGTGGACTAAAAGCCCAGACTAAAAGCCCAGCCTATTTTTCATTATGTAAAAACCACTGGCGGATCCTGTTGATATCTGCAGTGATTGTCTCCACCAGTTTTTCAACCGTAGTAAATTTCTCTTCATCACGGATTTTGTGCAAAAACTCCACTGCGATTCGCTGACCGTAGAGATCACCGGCGAAATCCAGCAGGTGCACCTCTAAAATTGGCTTGACCAAATCTCCCACTGTGGGTCGCAAGCCGACATTAGCAGCACCGCGGTAAAGCGTACCTGCAACATTCACCTGCACCGCAAAGACACCAGACAATGGCGCACTAAAACGACATAGCTGCACGTTAGCAGTGGGAAAGCCTAGTTCACGTCCGAGCTGTTGGCCATAACCGACAACACCGCTAATTGAAAAAGGTCGTCCGAGCAACGCCGCGGCACGGGAAAAATCCGCTTGTTCGACCACCTCGCGTACCAAGGTACTGCTTACCCGCTGCCCTTCAACTTCGACCGTGGCCGTGTCATGCACATCGAAACCGCACTGCTCGCCCTTTTGCTGCAAACGCGCAAAGTCACCACTGCGATCACAGCCAAAATGAAAATCATCACCGACGATTAGATGTCTTACCGCCAAACCGCGGACCAACACCTGATCAATAAAATCCGCTGCAGAGAGGTTGCGTAGTCGACGATTAAACTGCAGACAAACCACTGAATCCACGCCCAATTCGAGCAACGTATCAATTTTTTCACGCAATCTCATCAATCGCGCTGGTGCCTGCTCAGCAGAAAAGTACTCTTTTGGCTGTGGCTCAAAGGTCATAGCCACCGAAGGCAGTTGCAAACGCTGAGAGGCCTCTTTTACCTGACGCAAAATTGCCTGATGACCAATATGCACACCATCGAAAGAACCGATGGTGACCACCGATTTTTCGTCTGGAGTGTGCAGGTTGTGCAAACCGCGAACAAAGGTCAACTTGGAATGTGGCACAGGCGAGGATTTCACTGTTCAAAATAATCGTTGAGTATACCTAGCAAAGGTCAGAAAGGTAAGGCACTGCAGCCAATTAACCGGCCTCAAAAGGCTAATTAAACAACCCTGTAAAGCGGACTAATTTAATCCCCAGAGGTGGTGGCTTTAGCTGGCCCTTTTAAATCACTGAGGCGCATACCACCAACCCCGAGAATAGCCATATAGACCGCAAAACCACCGAGACAGATACAGGCAACGGAACTGCTGCGCTGCCACCAACCAAGCTGCTGCCAGAGGCTTGCGTCGAAGGCATCAAACTGCCCGCCGAGCCAGATCAGCGTCACAACCATCAGTGTCACCGCAAGTAACAGAGTGACCATAAAGCGCATCCAGGCCGTGCCAGGAAGGTAGATAGCCTTGCTGCGCAGAGCCAAAAACAATAGCAGCGCATTTAAAAAGGCCGATAGCGAGGTCGCCAGCGCCAGGCCCACATGACCTACCTGCCAATAGAAATGTAACGGTATAACCAGAATTAGATTGAGTGCCATATTAGAGACCATAGCAATCACGCCGATACGCACTGGCGTGCGCATATCCTGGCGGGCAAAGAAGCCCGGGGCCAACACCTTGATTAACATAAACGCAACCAGACCTAGGGAATAGGCTCGCAGACTCAACGTCGCCATGGACATATCTCTCGGAGTCATTACTTCACCGTAGAGGAATAAGGTGGCGAGAATAGGTTCAGCGAGCAACATCAGTGCGGCAGCCGCAGGTATGGCAATCAACAGCACCATGCGCAGCGCCCAGTCTAAAGTCTGAGAATAGGCCTCCACTGAACTGGCCGCATGGTGACGCGACAAGTTGGGCAGTATGACTGTGGCAATGGCCACCGCAAACACTCCCAGGGGCAACTCCGAGAGACGGTCTGAGTAATACAGCCAAGACACACTCCCGGTGGGCAGAAAGGTTGCCAGCATAGTGTCCAACATCAAATTAATCTGGCTTACGGATACACCAAAGATGGCAGGCCCCATCAGCTTGAGTATTTTCTTAACCCCTGGATGGCGCCAGTCAACCACAGGGACCGGCAACATATGAATACGCGCTAAAAAAGGTAATTGAAAGCAAAACTGAATCGCGCCAGCAGCGAATACACCCCAAGCCAAGGCATAGGTCGGCTGGTCAAACCAGGGCGCCGCAATCAGGGCCGCTGCAATCAGGGACATATTGAGCAGTACCGGCGTAAATGCGGGAACGGCAAAGCGGTCATAGCTATTTAAGATGCCGCCGGCCACACCGGTCATCGAGATAAATAGCAAGTAGGGGAATGTAATGCGCAGCATTTCCGCTGTGGCATTAAATTTAAAGGGGTCGTTGAGATACCACTTCGGCGCAAACAGCGCGGCAAAGAACGGCGAGGCAATCACAATGACCAGGGTCAATAGCAGCAGTGCCATACCCAGAGTGCCAAACACACGATTGATCAGTTCTTTTAGCGCCGCCTGAGTGCCGTTCTGTCGATACTCTCCGAGCACTGGTACAAACGCTTGGGCAAATGCACCCTCAGCAAATAACCGACGAAAAAAATTGGGAATTTTAAAGGCGACAAAAAACACATCCGCCAGTGCCTCTGCACCTATCACTCGAGCAAAGATAATATCCCGCGCCAAACCAAGAACTCGGGACAACATTGTAAAAAAGCTCACCACGCCACTGGAACGCAACAGCCCGCCATCGGCCTTCACTTTCTTAGCAGGCGGCTGTGGTGGATTATTGCTGGGCGTTTGATTCAATTTTTACTCGTTTAAGCGGGCCTTTTCACAGCAGTTTAACGACCTCTATGCCCATCTCCAAGTGAATACTGAAAAGCCTTGTGTGCTAGGTTGGCACCCCATGCTTCTCTGGTAGTGAAAAGTAATGATATTGCTTCGACAATTGGGTTGAATGTAGCTAACAAACCCTGTATATTTCCGCGCCTTCAGTGAGACCCTTTGAGAGGAGTACGACAAGTGGCAAATTCAGTACAAGCTAAGAAACGCGCACGACAGAACGAGAAACGCCGACAGCATAATGCCAGCTTGCGCTCTATGGTTCGCACCTATTTGAAAAAAGTTGATGCAGCAATTGAGAGTGGCGTTCAAGCCGACGCACAGCAGGCTTACACCGCTGCGGTTCCAGTTTTAGACCGCATGGCAGATAAAGGCATTCTGCACAAGAATAAAGCTGCTCGTCATAAGAGCCGCCTAAATGCAAAAGTTAAGGCGCTGGGTTAATAGTTGTTAATTATCCAGTAGTAAAAAGACCGGCTCTGGCCGGTTTTTTTATGCCTGAAATTTATCGCTGACAGCTTCCACCTCGATTTATAAAACCGCATAAAAAAACCCCGCCGATTGGCGGGGTTTTTAATATTGCTTGAAATCAAACTAGGCCTGATTGAGCGCCGTGGTCATCTCAACTACTGCTTTCTTGCCGTCGCCGTAGACCATCAGGGTGTGATCCATTGCAAATAGCGGATTGGGCAGACCAGCAAAACCGGGGCTCAGTGAGCGCTTGATCACTACAACCGTCTTCGCTTTGTCGACATTGAGAATCGGCATACCGTAGATTGGGCTACCTTCAACATCTCGCGCCATTGGGTTGGTCACATCGTTGGCACCAATCACAATCACCACATCAGTGTCTTCAAAGGTCGGATTGATTCTGTCCATCTCGACAAGATTGTCGTAGGGTACTTCAGCTTCAGCCAGCAGAACATTCATATGGCCCGGCATACGCCCAGCTACCGGATGAATACCGTATTCAACCTCTACGCCTTTGGCTTCCATCGCATCAGCTAGCTCGCGGACTGCGTGCTGTGCCTGAGCCATAGCCATACCATAACCGGGCACAATAACGACGCGCTGAGCCGTCTCAAGCAGCATAGCCACTTCATCGGGTTGGGCACTGGTGACCTTTCCGGCATAGACTTCGTCGGCATCTATCGACTCGCCACCGGCGGCCATTTTACCAAACAGTACATTGGCCAGTGAGCGATTCATGGCGACACACATAATGCGCGTCAGGATCAACCCTGAGGTTCCCACCAGTGAACCGGCGATAATCAATACCGTGTTGCCGAGAATAAAACCGGCCAGAGCAGCTGCTATACCAGAGTAGGAATTCAGCAATGCAATCACTACGGGCATGTCGGCACCCCCGATTGGCATCACTAGGAAGAGTCCCAGCAACAGTGCCAGAGCCACTACGGCGACCATAGCGGCAACATTGCCCGGCTCTACCACTACCAAGGCCACAGCAACTAATGCAGCCGTGAGGAATAGCGCGTTGCCAACTGGACCTCCAGGAAGACCATAGCTGTTCTTCATCAGCTCCTGAAGCTTGGCGAATGCCACCAGGCTACCAGTAAGAGTCAGAGCACCAATTAAAACCGTTAAACCAATGGCCACCAGTGCCACAGTACCCTCGGGTCCGGCACCAAAAGCACTGCCATCGACAACAACCGGGCTTAGTAGCTCGGCAAAGGACGCAGGGGTGGCACCCAGCTTCGTGTAATACTCAGCCAGCGCGATAGTCAGTGAAGCGCCACCACCAAACCCGTTTAACAGCGCCACCATCTGTGGCATTGACGTCATTTGAATACGCAGCGCCATAATGCTGCCGACTACAGAACCCACTGCAACACCAGCGACTATAAAGGTGTAATCAATAGTGTCCATATTCAACAGAGTCACTACAACAGCAACCAACATACCCAGTGCCGAGAGCATATTGCCACGCACAGCAGTCTTGGGTTTGGTCAGGCCTTTAATGCCGAGAATAAACAGCACACCGGCAATCAGATAGACAAAATTTACAATATTCTCATTCATCGCTTACTTCCTCTTAAACATGGCAAGCATGCGATTAGTCACAAGGTAACCACCAACAACATTAATGGTCGCCAGAGTCACGGCAATAAAGCCCAAAATGTTCACCATCATCGGCGAACCGTCGTTACCCGCTGCCAGTAAGGCGCCTACTAAGGTGATACCGGAAACCGCATTGGTTCCAGACATCAACGGTGTATGCAGTGTCGGCGGCACTTTGGTAATCAGCTCAACACCGAGAAATAGCGACAGTACAAATAGCGCTAATAAAAGAATTAAGATATCCATTTAGGTTACTCCCCTTGCTTTTCTTGTTCTGGTGCATTGAGCTCTGGCAGTCCCAGCAGCATACGCATATGCGGATGTGGAATCTCACTCTCATGAGCCACAACCGTACCTGCGACAATTTCATCATTAAAATCGAGATTGAGGTTACCCTCTTCGTCGAGAATTAACTCAAGCAATGTCTGCATGTTTTTGCCGTACATCTGGCTGGCGTGATAAGCCAATTCTGAAGGCACATTCTGAGGCCCCAAAATAGTTACGCCATGAGCCACAACGGTTTTGCCCTCTTCGGTGAGATCGCAATTTCCGCCGCGCTCTGCCGCCAGATCAACAATCACCGAACCTGGCTTCATCGCCTTGACCATATCTTCCGTCACCAGAATCGGCGACTTGGCACCGGGAATGGCCGCGGTGGTGATAATAATATCCTGCTCGGCAACCACCGCCGTCATCAACTCACGCTGACGTTTGAGGAAATCTTCGCCCTGAGCTTTGGCATAACCACCAGCGCCCTCGGATTCACCGGTGTCCAGATCCAACTCAACCGGCTTGGCACCCACTGAAATAATCTGTTCGCGAGCCGCAGGGCGGACATCGTAGGCTTCAACCACAGCGCCAAGTCGTTTGGCGGTGGCGCAGGCCTGAAGACCGGCAACACCCACACCCATAATCAATACTCGCGCAGGCTGAAGGGTGCCAGCGGCGGTCATTAACATAGGGAATATTCGCGGTGCGGCAGAGGCACCCATCAACACAGCTTTGTAACCAGCCAATGTGGCCATGGATGAAAGTACATCCATACTCTGAGCGCGACTGATACGTGGCACCAGCTCCAGGGCAATGGCAGTAGCGCCTTTTTCTGCCACAGCTTGGGCAGCCTGAGGTGAAGCCAGTGGATCCATCATACCAATCACTAACTGTCCGCTACGCAGACTCGCTAAATCAGCTTCACTGTTTTCATTGTTAGAGCCAAAGGATTGGACTTGCAGAATAATATCAGCCTGGGCAAATATCTCTGCACGATCTGCACTAATGGTTGCTCCAGCCTCTGTATAGAGTCCGTCTGGATAACCTGCAGCATCTCCTGCGTTTGTTTGAAAAAGCACCTTGACGCCTTTGTCAGTCAGAGACTGGACATTGGCAGGGGACATGGCGACTCGTTTTTCTGCGGTTTTAATTTCCGCCGGAATTCCGATTATCACTCAATTCTCCTTATTGTTATAGAAAGGTTTGACTACATAAAGAACAGTTATAGTAACAAAGTTCATCGCCTATTTTTATCTGTATAGCCATTATTAGGAAAAGCTATGCCACTATTATTGAAGCGGAATAAGTAGAGCACAAAAGGGGCTGATTAAAGAAGGGGAAATTACTAAACGTTTGCCGCAACGAGCATTTAAGCAATACGGGAAACTGCGAAATCAGCCAGGTCAGACAATACCGCTTTAAAATCGCTCTCTGGCATCTGGACCAGAGACTGCTTGGCGAGTTCGGCCTGCTCTTGCGCTTGAGCAACAGAGTACTTGAGACTTGAGGATTGACGAACTGCCGCTAGAATTTTTTCAAAATGCTCGGCGCTCTTACTCTCAATTGCCGAGCAAATTAACTGCTTCTGTTGTTCGTCCAGATGATCGCGCGCATGAATCAGCGGCAGGGTCATTTTGCCCTCCGCTAAATCATCACCGACATTTTTGCCTATCGACTGACTGTCGCCTTGATAATCCAGCACATCATCAGCTATCTGAAAAGCCAATCCAAGGTGCTTGCCATAGGCAGCCATTGCATCAGTTCTAGCATCAAGAATAGCGCTATCACCAACAAACAAATCAGCCTCATCGGCAGCTAACATGGCCCCTATACGCGCAGCAGCTTCAAACAACTTTGCCGTCTTGCGGTAGATCACCTCGTAATAGGTCGCTTCGTCGATCGCTGAGTTACCGGCGTTGCCCATCTGCTGAACCTCACCTTCGGAAATAAGGTTGGTAGCATCGGCAATAACACCCATAATTGGCATATCGCCAACTTCGACAAGCATTTGAAATGCGCGGGAATAAATAAAGTCGCCCACCAACACACTGGGCGCATTGCCCCACTGGTTGTTGGCTGTCTCACGGCCTCGGCGCAGTGCCGAGACATCGACCACATCATCATGCAACAGAGTCGCGGTGTGAATAAACTCAATCACAGCCGCCATAGTGAGATGCTGATTGCCCTGATAGCCACTCGCCAAGGCGCTCAACAGCACAACCACTGGCCGCAAGCGTTTGCCTCCGGAGCCGACAATATAGTGGCCGATATTCTCTACCAATCCAACATTGGACTGGAGATTGGCAATTATCAGTTCGTTGACTGCTGAAAAGTCGCTTTCAACGGCTTTGTGGAATGACAGCATGGATGCTCAAAGGTCGAGGTAATTAGACACGCAGCATGCTAGGGAGCTACCGCGAAGCTGTCAACCGAAAATAAATTTGGTGACCGAAAAGACTGTCCTCTTCGTCCTATTTATACGCCCAACAGACTCTAAAAGTTGCCGCTAAAGCCAGAACTGGTTACGATGCTCGGCTTCTGACACTACTGCGAAGGAACCTATGTCATTTCAGCCCCAATCCTCTTATAACCGTGAAGAAATCCTAGCCTGCTCACGCGGTGAGCTGTTTGGCCCAGGCAATGCAAGACTCCCAGCCCCAAATATGCTGATGGCAGACCGAATTGTTGAAATCAACAATACCGGTGGCGTCGCCGGTAAAGGGCAGATTATTGCCGAACTCGACATTAACCCTGACCTCTGGTTCTTCGGCTGCCATTTCGAAGGCGATCCAGTCATGCCCGGCTGTCTCGGCCTAGATGCACTCTGGCAACTGGTTGGCTTCTTTTTGGTTTGGAACGGCAACAGCGGTCGCGGTCGTGCTCTGGGTGCTGGAGAAGTTAAGTTTTTTGGACAGGTATTGCCTACCGCAAAGAAAGTTACCTACAAACTCGAACTGACTCGCCTTATCCAGCGCAAGCTAGTAATGGGTATAGCCAACGGTTCAGTTGAAGTGGATGGACGTGAAATCTATTCCGCTAAAGACTTGAAAGTGGGTCTCTTCGAAAGCACTGATAACTTTTGACCCCAATCGCAGTCAATTAGTACGCTGTTAAACGTCATACTAAATATCCAATTCAAGAGGACCACCGATGAAACGTGCAGTAATTACGGGACTTGGTATTGTTTCATGCCTGGGTAACGATAAAGAAAGTGTCGCTCACTCACTTAAAGAGGGCATCTCCGGCATTCGCAGCCGTGAAGACTTCGCTGAAATGGGTCTGCGCTGCAATGTTGGTGCCGTTCTCGATATAGATCCCAAAGACCATATTGATCGCAAGATTTTGCGCTTTATGGGTCCTTCGGCTTCCTATGCTTACATTGCCACTGATCGTGCAATAGCCGATGCTGGTCTCACACCTGAGATGGTCTCTAACCACCGCACCGGTCTCGTCATGGGCTCGGGAGGCGTTTCCGGTGAAATGTTCACCGAATCTATAGATGTAATGCGCGATCGTGGTATCAAGCGTGCCGGCCCCTATAGAGTGACTCAAATTATGGCCAGCACCGTCTCTGCCTGTGTTGCCACACCGTTTAAAATTAAGGGTGTTAACTACTCAATCGCCTCTGCTTGCGCCACCAGCGCTCACTGTATTGGCCACGCCGTAGAGTTGATTCAGTTGGGCAAGCAAGACGTTTTGCTCGCTGGCGGTTCTGAAGATATGCATTGGTCTATGGCCGGCATGTTTGATGCCATGGGTGCGTTGACGAGTAAATATAATGATACGCCAGAGATTGCCTCACGTGCCTACGACTCACAGCGCGACGGCTTTGCCCCAGGTTTGGGTGCTGGGACCGTGGTCGTTGAAGAGCTCGAACACGCATTGGCTCGCGGCGCTAACATCATCTGTGAAGTGACCGGTTACGGTGCGACATCCGATGGCGCAGATATGGTATCTCCATCAGGTGAAGGCGCTGAGCGCTGCATGAAGATGGCGATGGAAACGGCCAAAGGTCCAATCGACTATATTAATACGCACGGCACAAGCACGCCTGTGGGTGATGTGGCTGAACTGGGTGCGATTCGCAATACTTTCCCTGAGAACTGCCCCGATATTAGCTCAACTAAATCACTCTCTGGTCATAGCTTGGGTGCTGCTGGCGTTCACGAAGCGATTTACTGCATGCTCATGATGCAGAATGATTTTGTTGCTGGCTCTGCACATATTGATGAACTCGATGAGAACGCGGCCGGTCTGCCGATTCTTTTAGAAACCAAAGAGAAGCAGCTGAATTGCATTATGTCCAATAGCTTCGGTTTTGGCGGCACTAACGCCACACTGATTATGGAACGTTTCACTGGCTGATTTTTGTCATTGTTTGGAAAAGGCGGCTTCGGCCGCCTTTTTTATGCCTGATGATTTCAGTCATAACCACAAGAGCAGAGACCCATACCTAATATCACCAGACACAAAAAAAGGGAACCACCTAAGCAGCTCCCCTTTTGACGGACCTTAGAGCAAATTACAACGCCGCTAAAATCGCCTCTGCACTTGAAGCTTCCAGCGCCCCAGCATCAACATTCAGCAAGCTCACCACACCGTCATCAACGATCATAGCGAAGCGCTGACTGCGAGTGCCCATACCAAAACCACTACCGTCCAAAACCAGACCCAGAGCTTCAGTAAACGTCGCATTGCCATCAGCCAACATCATTAGATGCTCAGCATTGGCCGACTGGCCCCAAGCGTGCATTACAAACACATCGTTTACTGACATGCAGGCCACTGTATCAACGCCCTTGGCTTTAATGTCGTCAACATGGACAACAAAACCCGGCAGATGTGCAGCGGAACAGGTAGGAGTGAAAGCACCGGGGACGGCAAACAATACAACTTTTTTGCCGCTGAAAATATCAGCAGTGCTAACACCAGTAGGGCCTTCTGCGCCCATTACAGTGAACATGCCTTCAGGAATTTTATCGCCAACTTGAATCGTCATAACAACCTCGTAATAGTAAGTTTTAACCCTGACATTTAAACGCCAGGGTTAAGGAAATCTCAATAATTTTCGTTAACAGCGGTCAGACTCTAGAACGGGATATCGTCATCGAAGCTGTCCATGCCCTGTGGCGCTTGCGGCTTAGGAGCCTGATTTTGCTGTTGCTGCTGACCTTGATTTTGCATCTGGCCCTGATTTTGCTGACCTTGGTTCTGCTGTGGACGATTTTGCTGATATCCACCACCGCCACCACCTTCCTGACCACCGCGACTATCGAGCATCTGCATTTCGCTAGCGACAATCTCTGTGGTGTAACGGTCGGAACCATCTTGCCCCTGCCACTTGCGCGTGCGCAGAGAGCCTTCAACATAAACCTTGGAACCTTTCTTTAGATACTCGCCGGCAATCTCGCCAAGACGGTTAAAAAATACCACCTTGTGCCATTCTGTGCGCTCTTGCTGCTCACCGGTATTTTTGTCTTTCCACGACTCTGATGTGGCTAGACTCATATTGGTCACAGCACCACCTGAAGGCAAATAGCGCGTCTCCGGGTCTTGACCACAGTTACCGACTATTATTACTTTGTTAATTCCGCGCGCCATTTTGTTCCCCTGTTCGTTATAAATTTATGTAAGGCTTCAGACCGGACATATCTACGGTCTTCTTATTCACTTTGGCATAGGCCAGCTGTTCCCCACGAACGACGAGTATATCCTCTACGCCAGGAACTTTTAAGATTAATTTCGCAAAATCCTCATGCGCTATATCACCGCTATTTAGAACCACGGTTTGCATTGCTTTAGGTGCTTCCAATCCCAGCGCCAACAGCCACCAGACAAAGCCAATTGCCCCAAGCAATAGGAACAAACTGTCGACACCCAACTGCTGCACACTCCAGCCACCGAGCACACCGCCAACAAAAGCCCCGAAAAATTGGCAGGTGGAGTAGATACCCATTGCCGTGCCCTTGCGACCAGCGGGACAAACTTTGCTCAACCACGAGGGCAGTGAGGCTTCGAGTAGATTAAACGCGGCAAAAAACAGCAGCAACATAATCGGCGTCAATAACGGCCCTCTAAACAGAGCCAACAGCAACATAGCCAGAGTCACGCAGGCAACCGCGGTGGTAAAACTGAGTTTTTGACGCTGTAATTTCTCTCCGAGAATCATTGCGGGCAACATGGCCACAAAGCCGCCACCCAGTAACAGCAGATAAACCCACCAGAGATCAGCTCCTACTACGCCAAGCTCTTCGGAGAGCAGCGCGGGAATCACCACAAAGGCGGCCATTAAAATTAAGTGCAGCGCGAAAACACCGAAATTGAGGCGCAGCAAGCTGGGGTCTTTCAAAAGGCCACGAATCTGTTGCAGATCTGTGTGAGTTTCACGATTGCGCTGCACAGTCACCGCTTTTGGCACCCAGCGCAAAAAGATAATAATGCCCAGGCAACCGAGCAGTGCAGTGACCCAGAACACACCAGACAATCCCAGTGCCGTGGCTATAACTGGACCAAAAATCATCGCCAACACAAATGATACGCCGATACTGGCTCCTATATTGGCCATAGCCTTGGTGCGATTCTCCTCGCGAGTAAGATCGCTGACCAATGCCATCAGAGTGCTGGCAATGGCACCTGCTCCCTGAATCGCGCGACCGACAATTAAACCCGCACTGGTCTCCGCCGAAGCCGCTACTAAACTGCCAAAAATAAAAACTAATAGACCGCCGACAATCACCGGCCTGCGGCCAATCTTGTCAGATAGTAAACCCAATGGAATTTGCAATGCCGCCTGGGTGAGGCCATAGATACCCAAACAGACCCCCAATAGCAGCGGGCTGAAGCCGGGATAGTCATCCATGTACAGAGCCAGAATAGGCAGTACCATAAACAGCCCGAGCATTCTAAAACCATAGAGACAAGCCAGTGAGGCCACGGCGCGTTTCTCGAGGGAGGAAAATGAGGAGGAATTATTCACGTCGGCATCAGGGTAATGAATGGGCAGGGCATTTTAACAGCGCTGCGCCACAGTGCACGGTCTAATATAGAAATTAGAGCCCAAACCTCACTCTTTTTGACACAACTATTTTCCCACCATTGCAGTCTGTCGCAGCGGGCTATTCGTAATAGTTTTATAAATTTTAAGAATCACTTTGCCGGGTGCACCAACAGCACCCTATAATCGATTGTTTAACACAACCAAAAGACTTTTCAATGAATACCATCCAGGTACGCGGCGCCCGAACACATAATCTGAAAAACATTGATCTTGATATTCCACGGGATAAGTTAGTCGTGATTACGGGACTCTCTGGATCGGGAAAATCATCTCTGGCGTTTGATACGCTCTATGCCGAAGGCCAGCGTCGCTATGTTGAATCTCTCTCCACCTATGCGCGGCAGTTTCTCTCAATGATGGAAAAGCCCGATGTAGATCATATTGAGGGGCTCTCTCCGGCGATTTCCATCGAGCAAAAATCTACCTCACACAACCCGCGCTCGACCGTCGGCACTATTACCGAGATCTACGATTATCTGCGCCTGCTGTTTGCCCGTGCCGGGGAGCCGCGCTGCCCAGAGCACAACCAAGCACTTAAAGCTCAGACGGTCAGCCAGATGGTGGATCAGGTTCTGGCAATGCCAGAAAACACCAAGTTAATGCTGTTGGCGCCGATTATCAAAGGCCGCAAAGGCGAGCATCTGCATCTGTTTGATAGCCTTCGCCGCCAGGGTTTTATTCGCGCTCGCATCGATGGTGTGGTCTGCGATTTAGATGAGGCTCCAGCCCTCAATAAAAAACAAAAGCACGATATAGAAGTCGTTGTTGATCGCTTTAAAGTGAAGGCTGATATGGGTCTGCGTCTAGCTGAATCCTTTGAAACCGCACTCACCCTGGCTGAGGGACTGGCTGGCATAAGTTTTATGGACAGCGATCAACCGGATCAGATGTTTTCGGCCAAGTTTGCCTGTTCAGTCTGCAACTACAGCCTCAATGAACTAGAGCCACGGTTGTTCTCATTTAACAACCCGGTAGGTGCCTGCCCTACCTGTGATGGGCTGGGTGTGCATCAATTTTTTGATATAGAGCGCGTGGTTCAGCATCCGGAAGCCTCGATCTCCGAGGGCGCAATTCGCGGATGGGATCGTCGCACACTCTACTACTACAATATGCTCACATCCCTGGCTGCTCACTATGATTTTGATATTGATTCGCCCTGGGAATCCCTGAGCGAAGATCATCGCAAAAAGATTCTCTATGGCAGTGGCAAGGAAGAAATCACCTTTAGCTACGTCAATGATCGCGGCACCATGTTCCGTCGCGAACATACCTTTGAGGGTGTGATCAACAATATGGAACGCCGCTTCCGCGAGACCGAGTCCGGTTCGGTGCGCGAAGAGCTCGCCAAGTATATGACCAGCTCTCACTGCCCCGAGTGCGAGGGCACGAGACTGCGCAAGTCGGCGCGCCATGTCTTTATCGACAACCGCCGAATTGAAGATATGGTCAGCATGCCTGTAGGGGACTGCTGTGATTACTTCGATAATATTGAGCTGGAAGGTCGGCAGGGCGAGATCGCTGAAAAAATTATCAAAGAGATTCGCCAGCGCTTTCGTTTCCTGGTGGATGTTGGACTCAACTATCTGTCACTGAACCGCAGCGCCGATACGCTCTCCGGTGGTGAGGCCCAGCGTATTCGTCTGGCCAGCCAAATCGGTGCGGGCCTGGTTGGGGTTATGTATATTCTCGACGAACCCTCGATTGGCCTGCACCAACGGGATAATGAGCGCCTGTTGAAAACGCTGGTACGTCTGCGCGATCTCGGCAATACCGTCATTGTCGTGGAGCACGATGAAGAGGCCATCGCCGCCGCTGACTATATTATCGACATTGGCCCTGGCGCCGGTGTCCATGGTGGCGAGGTAGTGGCCGAGGGCACGGCACAGCAGATTCACGACAATCCCAACTCTGTCACCGGCCAGTTTATGTCCGGTGTGCGCGGAATAAAAATACCCACTGAGCGCAATCAGCCCAAGGGCAAGTTTATTGATGTCACCGGCGCCTGCGGCAACAACTTGCAAAATGTCGACCTACAAATTCCTATTGGCTTGTTTACCTGCATTACCGGCGTCTCCGGGTCAGGCAAATCAACACTGATCAATGGCACTCTCTATCCAGCGGCGGCTGTCGCGCTAAACAAAGCGACAACACTGAAGTCTGCCGCCCACGATACTATTACTGGACTCAACCATCTCGACAAGTGCATCGATATTGACCAGAGTCCGATTGGTCGCACTCCGCGCTCCAATCCTGCCACCTACACCGGTATTTTTACGCCGATTCGCGAACTGTTTGCCGCGACTCAAGAAGCCCGCTCCAGGGGTTATAACCCAGGCCGCTTTAGCTTTAATGTTAAAGGCGGCCGCTGCGAAGCCTGTCAGGGTGATGGCGTAACCAAGGTTGAGATGCACTTCTTGCCGGATATCTATGTGCCCTGCGATGTGTGCAAGAGCAAACGCTATAACCGCGAGACCCTAGACATCCACTTTAAAGGCAAAAATATTCATCAGGTGCTGGATATGACCGTGGAAGATGCCCGAGTATTTTTCGATCCTATTCCAGCTGTGGCACGCAAACTGCAAACCCTTATGGATGTGGGTCTCTCCTATATCAAGCTAGGTCAGTCCGCGACCACTTTATCCGGTGGTGAAGCGCAGCGTATTAAGCTATCGAAAGAGCTGTCCAAGCGCGACACTGGCAAGACCCTGTATATTCTCGATGAGCCAACCACCGGCCTGCACTTCCACGATATTGAACAGTTGCTGGCGGTACTCCATAGACTCCGCGACCAAGGCAATACCATGGTCGTTATTGAGCATAATTTGGATGTGATTAAGACCGCCGATTGGATTGTCGATCTGGGTCCTGAAGGAGGTTCTGGCGGCGGACAGATTATCGCTGAGGGAACACCGGAGACTGTGGCCACGGTTAAGGCCTCACAAACAGGTCATTTCTTAAAGGATATGCTGAGAGAAAAAGTCGCGGCCAAAGCCGTGGCCTAAACTGCCCGGCTCAGACCTTTAGAATCAATCAGGCTTCGCAGTGACGGGCCTGATTGTCTAGATAGGTTGCCACCATCAGATCTATGGCCTCCTGCTGATATTCACGGAGGCCACTGAGGATTAAAGTCTTCACTCCGGTGCCAACAGTCTTGCCGCCATCTACCAGATTAAACTTAAACTCCGCGTTGCCGCGCTTACCATCAACCTCAAGACTAGTGCCGGCCAACGCAACACTGGGCTGGTCCAACGCCAAGGTCTCCAGTTCCAATGACATAGACTCATAGATCACCAGGGGACGCTGCGGATTGATCATGACATTTTTCTCGGCCATCAATGGCACCAGAATATGCGGGAAATTCTGTCCCGAAAAAAACACATAATTTTTAATCAGGCTTTCCAGCACTTGCTGATCCTGAAGCGGGTCACCAGCGCGGGAAACCTTGAGATAGATTTTTTCGCGGGCATCGGCAATTTCAAACTGATCCGCTGGAGAGTCAGGCATAACCAATGGCGTATCCGCCGAAACCATGCCAGAAAAATCAAAGCGCATCTGCTGGCTCAGACCATAACGCTCCAACACCAACGCAAACAGGAGATCTCCCGGAACACAGAAACGTTTGCTGTCCATATCGTGAATCGGGTTAAAGTCATTACTGATGGTTTTGGCAAAGCCACTGCCCTGCTCAGCACTGATGCTGACAGTAGAAGCGGAATCGTCACCAGTATAAAACTGCTGTAAAAACATAGTCGTCTCTAATCCAGTTCCGCTTCAAATTCTTCAAGCAGATCCAGCGGCTCCATTTCCTGGCCCTCAAGATCTGCAGTCCAGTTAACGCCGACCATTAATACATCGCTGTGCATACCCGGGAGCCAGTCATCGAGAAACTCTTCCATGTCGATAGCTACCGGCGTGTATACATCCCAATCGCCGTTGCAGAGTGCCTGAGCAAAAGTTTGATTTGACCAAAATGGAATAACATCAATGGTGTCGCTGTCGGTTGAACCCACCAGCGCCCAGTTGTCATCCACGTCCTTTAATCCCCAGACGCAACCAGTTTCTAAACTCTCAACAATCATGCGATCGAGGTTTTCTTGAAGATCTTCAGACAGTGGTTCCATGGCTACAGCTCACAAGCAAGTTAACAAGCGCGCATGGTACTCGCTTTTTGGCTTTGTCCCAACTGTAATCTAGGATCGGAGGCGGGCAAAAAAGCCTCCACTGCGACAATTTGTCACATTGTTCCAGGGTCGCCAACTATTTAAAATTGCGTCCTTCGTTTACTACCCTCTGGCTCTATTTATGCACGCTAAAACTGTCTCTGCTTTCACTGCCTTGTATATGGCTATATCTGCTACTTCGGCATTCGCTGAGCATGACCATTCGATAGAAGAAATCACCATTCAGGCCTTTCCACTAGCAAGTCAGATTAGCGGTTCTCCACGCAGTAATCCCCTACACAGCCCAGACAGTGCCGAACTACTCAAGCGTATTCCCGGCGCCAATAATAATGCCAATGGCGTGATCACTGGTATCGCCCAGTATCGCGGCATGTATGGCGACAGAGTGTCGGTGAAACTGGATCAGGCACCAACTCTGAGTGGTGGTCCCAACGCCATGGATTCTCCCCTGGCCTATGCCCCTGCGGGTCTGCTTCAGGAGCTGAGGGTCTATCGCGGCATTACACCAGTGAGCCAGGCCCAGGAAAGTATTGGCGGCCATATGGTGGCGGAGTTTAATCGCGGCGCCTTTGGCTCTGAAGGCCAGTTTGGCCTCAGTGGCTTTGCCAGCGCCCAGCTAACCGATAACGGCAATCAGTCGAGCACAGATACACAGGTAGTGGTTGCCAATAATCAACACAAGCTGTCATTTCTCAGCTCCCATAACGAGGGTGACAATATAGCTGCAGGGGACAACAAAACCGTTGCTGGCAGCCAGCACCAACGGGATCGTTTTGATCTCGCCTATGGTTGGACATCAGATGCCACTGAGCTCACTATCTTTGCCGGCCAGCTGGATATTAGCGACAGCGGCACTCCAGCGCTGGCAATGGATATAGCCTCGGTAGAAACCGATCTCGCCGGTATGACTCTGAGCACTCAAGTGGATAGCACAGCAATCAACATGTCGCTGGCCTGGGCCGATGTGACTCATTCCATGGATAACTTTAGCCTGCGTGCTGCCCCGCCTATGACCATGGGATACCGCAGCAATCTGGCCACTGCAGACAATCTCTCCTGGAGCTTAGATGCCCAACTGCCACTGTCCTTTGGTGACTTAAAAATCGGTACTGATGGCAATCTCAGCAGCCATAACTCAACGATCACCAACCCGACTAATGGCATGTTTCAACTGCTTAACTTTAACGACACTCAACGCGATATCCTCGGTCTATTTGCCGAGCTAAATGGGGATATTGACGACTGGGGTTATCAGGCGGGCATCCGACAAAATCGCATCACATTGGATAGCGGCGACGTAAGCTCTTACGGGATGATGGCAATGATGGGCGACGCGGCAAATATGCTCGATATGCAGTTTAATCAGGCCGACCGCAATATCGATTACGACACCACGGATCTGGTACTCAAGCTTAACCGCACGCTGGATCCAGAGACAGCTCTGACTATTGATCTGGGGATTAAAAACCGTGCCCCCTCTTATCAGGAAACCTTTCTCTGGTTACCGCTGCCGATCACTGCTGGGCTCGCCGATGGACGCAGCTATGTTGGCAACCTGTCCCTCAAGCATGAGACCGCCAGTGAAATCAGCATTGGTCTAAGCAAAAAAACTGATCGCTTCAGTATTTACCCACAGATCTTCTATCGCCAGATCGACAACTATATTCAGGGTGTGGCCAGCACCAGCATGCCCGCCAATATGCTCAGCAACATGATGAGCGGCGCAGCGGCTCTAAGCTATGAAAACACCGATGCCGAGATCTATGGCGCCGATGCCACTTGGAATTATCGTATCAATCACAGCTTATCGGCGGATGGCGTGATCAGCTATGTGCGTGGCAAGCGCACTGATATAGCCGACGATCTCTATCGCATAGCCCCAGCCAATGCGCGCTTTAGCCTACGCTATCAGCCTGATCAAGGATCGCTTCAATTGATTCTCGAATCAGTTGTCTATGCTCGTCAAAAGCATGTGGCCAGCTACAATAATGAAGCCCAATCCAATGGTTTTGGCATAGTCAATATAGGCGCCAACTGGTCATTAACTGAGGCTATACAAATGCGCGCTGGGGTTAAAAACCTCTTTGATCGATTTTATGCCGCCCATTTAAGTGGTCGCAATCGTATCGACAATAGCGATATTGCCCAGGGCGCGGCAATACCTGGCCTTGGCCGTGCGGTTTATCTCTCAATGGCGATAAATTTCTAGTACCATTTGGCCCATGGAAAAAGCCCAGCCGAATAATAACAACGCCGCCACCAGAGAGAACCTCTATGTTCTCAGCCTGATTCGCGGCGTTGCCCTCCTCGGTCAGGTACTGGCACTAACCTATTTCACTTGGGCACAGCCGATTGGCCTGCCAGTGACTGCAATTGTCTTTGTTCTCAGTGTCTATGCCTCTCTGACAGCTGCGATTTGGGTCCGTAGCCGCCGCGCAGTACCCATAGGCGATACGGAATTTTTTATTCACCTGCTCGCCGATATAGCGTTCTTTTCAATACTGTTATTTTTTAGTGGCGGCGCATCCAATCCATTTATCTCCTATCTGTTGATCCCTATCAGTATTGCCGCAATCACCCTGTCACGGGGTTACAGTATTGCCATCGCAGTGATCGCTCTGCTCTGCTACAGCCTGTTACTAAAGTACTATGTCGCCGTTGCTGCCCTTGCCCCTGGCCACCATCAGGCAACGGGCAACAGCCTGCATATCCTCGGCATGTGGGCTAACTTTGCTATCAGCGCAGCGATAATTATTTACTTTATTAGCCGTATGGCCGCGACCCTCAAACAACAAGAGCAAGAAATTGCTATGCGACGAGATGCCCAGCTGCGGGATGAACAGTTGCTAGCGGTGGGAACACTGGCTGCAGGTACAGCCCATGAACTGGGCACACCGCTAAATACTATGAAGCTCATTGTCGATGAAATGCTGTTGGATACAGGCAATCAAGCCGATGTGGTGTTGCTCAATCAACAGATCGAACAGTGTAAAACTACTTTAAAGCAGCTGCTAACCACGGCTGAAGAATCCCAGTCTACTAAGCTCGAAGCGCGGCCGGTGCAAGATTACTTTGACAATGTATTAGCGCGCTGGCAGCTGATGCGTCCGCTGCTGCAAACTCGCATCCAATTCACCGACAGCCCGGCGGTTAATGCGGTATTTCATCCAACCATTGCCCAGTCAATTCTCAATCTATTAAACAATGCTGCAGATGCCAGTGAGAGAGTCGATATAGATCTCGGCTGGAATACAGAGATGGCGACGATCAGTATTCGTGATTTTGGCGCTGGCCTAGATACCGATAAAATGGAAATGCTGGGTCAGCCCTTTGTCACCGATAAAGCTGATGGTCTTGGTTTGGGTCTGTTTTTATCTCAGGCCACCCTAACCCGCTTTGGTGGCACAGTGAGTTTGCAAAATTGCCCTGAAGGCGGAACCCTCACTCAAATAAGTCTACCCCTAGTCACGGCTGACGTATCTTGAACTACCTCCTAGTCGATGATGATCCCGCTTTTAATGCAGTGCTTGCCAGAGTATTGCAGCGGCGTGGAGAGCAGGCATTTACAGCCAGCAATGGCGACCAAGCCATTGCACAACTGCAGTGTGAAAAGATTGATCGAGTAGTCTTAGATTTAAAGTTGGAACAGGAATCCGGGCTCGCTATTTTGCAGCGATTATTGGAAAACCAACCTGCTCTAGAGGTTGTGATACTCACCGGCTATTCCAGTATCTCAACTGCGGTGGAAGCGATTAAATTAGGTGCGGTTAACTATCTGTGTAAGCCGGCTGGAGTGGAAGAGATTATTACAGCCTTTGAAACACGCACCGGAGGTGCGACAGAAGTACCGTTGGAAGACTCGCCGCCCTCAGTCAATCGACTGGAGTGGGAACATATTCAAAAAGTGCTGAATCAGCATCAAGGTAATATTTCCGCCACGGCAAAAACACTGGGCATGCACCGCAGAACACTGCAGCGAAAATTACAAAAAAGGCCGGTCAAAAATTGAGCGGCCTTGTTTAAATTTATGCCCTACTATAAGCAGCTTAAGAGAGCCGTTTAATTCAATACACGGTAACCACGGCCAGATAAACAGCGCCGAACTATACGCTCTTGCTCATGACGAGCACTTCGATTACCTTTAATACCACCGACCACAGCACCCGCGCCGGCACTGCGTTGAGCGTTATCGGAGTTACCTAGCACCGCACCTAATACACCCCCAAGCACTGCTCCGGCCACAGCTCCCTCAGTGGTTTCCGCGCCGACATCAACATTGCGCGCATACTGTTCACAGTCCCCTAGATCATCATAGTAGGCGTTAAGGTCCACGCCTTTAGTATCAATAATAATCTCTTTGGGTCCACCATAGCCGCGATGGCCATTGGCACAGCCACTTGCGATGACAACCACAAGGGTTAGTCCCAGAATTAGTATATTGTTATTTTTCATAAGTGACTCCTTCACCAAAATATTCTCTTTTACAACGCCCAAGCCAACACTTGGTTGACCTGTGCCGCTCTCGCTAATTTATTACTTTGTATTGTTCATAATGCCGCGCACAGCAGCCGGAATATCTGCCGGCAGCACCACGAGTTTGGCATTATCGGATTTGCCCATTTCACGAAGAGATTCCACATACTTCTCACCGAGTAAATACATGGCCGGAAGCTCTTTATCCTGAATCGCATCACTGACTTTGGTCAGTGCAGTCTTCGTAGCTTCAGCCAGTACCACCTGAGCTTCAGCATCGCGACGAGATGCTTCAAGACGACCATCAGCGGTAAGAATAGCCGCGCTTTTATCACCCTCGGCACGCGTTACTGTCGCGCGACGCTGGCGCTCAGCGGCGGCCTGTTCTTCCATCGCAGCCTGCATTGTGCCGGAGGGATTAATATCCTGAATCTCAACGGTCTTCAGCGTAATACCCCAGTCGGCAATGTCATCGGAAATCGATGTCTTAAGCTTGGCCTTAATCTGATCTCGCGACGACAGCGCATCATCGAGTTTCATTTCACCGACAATGGAACGCAGTGAAGTCTGTACCAATGTGCGAATAGCCAGCTCATAGTCTTCAACGCCATAAACGGCTTTTTCCGGCGAGACAATATTGATATAGGCCACGGCATTGGCCACGATCACCACGTTATCCAGAGTAATCACTTCCTGAGAAGGGATATCCAAAACAATATCTTTAGTGGTTACTTTAAAGGCGACGCTGTCTATGTAGGGAACGATAATATTCAGACCCGGATTCAACGACATATGATACTTACCCAGCCGTTGCACGACCCACTTGGAGCCCTGAGGAACCAGGCGCACACCTTTCAATAGGGTAATCAGTACCAGTAATAACAGACCTATTACAACAATCGGACCTTCCATTTTATTTACTCCCTTACAGAGTTGCGCCACAGCAAGAGGCTGTGAGCTAATGTATTTAGCGTAACTTCACAACAATCAACGTATTGCCGGAAATCTCTTTAATATAAATCCTATCACCGATACTCACTTGATCATCGCAGATAAAATCCCATTCATCGTCACCCAGTACAGGTGTGGTGAAACGCACCTGACCGCGACTGTGCTCGGTGGGTGCTTTAATCACCTGCCCCGCTTCACCTATGGCCGCATCACGACTGATACCAGCAGTGGTTCTATCAGTCATCTTGGGCTTAAAGTATTTAAACCAGAGCACCGTAAATGCCACTGAGGAAACGGTCCAGATCAGAATCTGTGCAGTAAAGCTCAGTTCAATCACTGTCATCACCAGACCCACAACTATGGCGCCCAAACCAAACCAGAAAATGGTAAAGCTGGGAATAAAGATCTCTCCAGCCACTAACACCATGCCTAATATCAGCCAGTGCCAATACAACATTTCAAATTCCATAGCGTATCCTTAATCTCTTTTCTCAACTCTGCACACTGCCCGCATCAACAACTGCCCGCTGCAAGGTCATCAATATAGCATCTTCACGTCCAAACTCGGTTCTATAGTAGTCGCGTCTGCGCCCCACCTCAATAAAGCCATAGTTGAAATAGAGGCTAATCGCAGGGAAATTACTCACCCTCACTTCCAGCAATACCTCCTGAATAACATCAGGTAGTGACCGCAATCCATAATTGAGTAATTGCGAGCCAAATCTATGCCCCTGATATTTAGCATCTATGGCGATATTAAGTACCTCGGCCTGGTCCAGCACAGTGCACATAACCATGTAGCCGACCGGCACTGTAGGATCAGCATCCTGACGACAGATGACTAGGCACTGGTGATCTTCGAGGCTCTGTTGAAACTGTTTGGCGCTCCAAGGATCAGCTGTCACCTCCACTTCGATGGCAGCGACCTGGGCGAGATCTCTTGCATCCATCGGGCGGATCAGTATTTTGTGGGTATCTGCTAGATCAACTGTCACAGGAATTTTAATGGGAAATCTAAGACGCGGCTGGCGCAAAAGAAACTGACTTCAACACCGTCCAGGCACTGGCTTTAAGCTGCGGTGTATCGATCATGCTGCTTAGGGATGTTACCAGCAGCGCAGTAGTCTCTGGCGTCAGCGCCAGGGAGCCAAAGCCAGATTGTTCACTGCGCTGTTGTGGACTCAGCAACCAGTCGGCCGCCGCTTCGCCTAGCAGCAATAAATGCCTAACCGGCCGGGTTTTCAGTCGTGCCTGAAGCAACGTGGAGAGAAACTCACGCACTTCACTCTCGTCGCCATCAGCATTGGGGTACGGCGGCCACTCAACCAGGTCCATCTGCGGCAAGCGGTGAATTCCGCAGCCCACAGCATTGAGGATATTGGTCAACAGTTGCATTTGATCGCTATCGGCCAGAGCACCCTCAACGCCGCTGCAGACCAAAACCTCTGAATTGGGCTGCCACAGAGAGAACTTTACTTCAATCAATTCTGCCGGCGCCTTGGACTCTGGTTTTCCAATCACAACCGGCTCTGCAGTCGGCGCAGCACGCGATGCCTTCTTAGTCACAGCAGGCTCATCGAAATTGATGTTCATGCGCGCCGCTACGTCGAGGGTTTTGCGGTCACCAACTGCCTCGATGTTTTCTAGAGAAGGATCATTTCGCGAGGCATCATTAAACGCTGCAGCAGGCGCTTCATCAACTAACAACACAGCGTCTTTCGGCACATATTGCACTATGCCGAGAGTCTGTAAGTAGTAGGCCTGCTGACTGGGTTGCATTAGATACCGCCCAACTGTGGGTGCAAACGACCCGGGTTGCGCATCAGTGTTAAGGCATTCAAATAGGCTTTGGCACTGGCCACCAGAATATCCGTATCGGCGCCCTGACCATTGATAATACGGCCATCTTTTTCTAAACGCACGGTAACACCACCCTGAGAGTCAGTTCCCTCCGTCACTGCATTGACCGAATAGAGCTGCAGGTTGCTACCACTGCTAACCAGCTTTTCAATGGCATTAAAAATCGCATCTACTGCACCGTCGCCAGACGCTTCGGCACTGTGCTGCTTGTCTTGATAGGAGACAATGATTTTTGACTGGGGTACCTGACCTGACTTTGACAACACCTCTAAATCGATCAGCGTTAAGGCGTCCGCTTCACTGCCCAACTGCGCGTCGGAGACCAACGCCTGTAAATCTTCGTCGAAAATTTCACGCTTTTTATCAGCCAGGGCCTTAAAGCGTTTAAACAGCTGATTAAATTCCTCTTGGCTATCAAACTTAATACCCAGCTCTTCGAGCCGCGACGAAAGTGCCGCACGACCAGACAACTTACCCAGAGATAACTTATTGGTACTCCAGCCAACATCTTCGGCACGCATAATTTCATACGTCTCGCGAAACTTTAAAATACCGTCTTGATGAATGCCCGATTCGTGAGCGAAGGCATTGGCGCCCACTATAGCTTTGTTAGGCTGCACAGGAAAACCCGTGATGCTTGAGACCAACCTTGAGGTCGGCACTATATGCGTTGCATCTATATCAGTTTCCACCGGAAATACATCTTGGCGTGTACGAATGGCCATAACCAGCTCTTCAAGAGCAGCATTGCCCGCACGTTCGCCAAGACCATTTACCGTACATTCAACCTGGCGCGCACCACTCTGGATTGCTGCCAAGCTGTTTGCCACGGCCAGACCCAAATCATTGTGACAGTGTACGGAGAAAATCGCCTTGTCAGCATTGGGCACGCTGTTCATCAAGCGCTTAATCATCGCAGCATATTCGCCGGGATCGGAGTAGCCAACGGTATCGGGCAAATTAATTGTCCGCGCACCAGCACTAATAACGGCTTCGGTGATGCGACACATAAAATCAAACTCGGTGCGACTGGCATCTTCGAGGGAGAACTCCACATCGTCAATCAGGCCGCGGGCAATTTTTACCGCGCCCACTGCCTGCTCAAGAACCTGATCTGGCTCCATCTGCAATTTGTGTTTCATATGGATCGGCGAGGTCGCAATAAACGTGTGAATACGACCCGCATTGGCACCCTTGAGGGCTTCCGCAGCGCGCTCTATATCGCCACTAACCGCACGGGAGAGACTACAGATGCGACTCTCAGTAACGCTACGGGCTATCGCCTGAATGGCGTCGAAGTCGCCCTGACTGGAAATCGCGAAGCCTGCTTCAATAACATCGACGCGCATTTTTTCCAGCGCTATAGCGATACGGACTTTTTCATCTTTGGTCATCGATGCGCCGGGGCTCTGCTCACCGTCACGCAAGGTTGTATCAAAAATAATTAATTTTTCTTTGGATTGCTCTGAGCTGTTCATACTGTCTTCTCTTCCTAAAGGGAGCCATGCTTTTTAGCTGGTCTAATTATAGTTAATCAACTACTAACTAATTTCAGTGGCTCATTGTAAAACGGATCGGACCGCTGTGGGGTCAGAATTTCACTGCATTTTTGCCTAGCATGACCTTGGTAAGACTTTGATAAGTCCTTGGCATGCCTTTGAACTAAATAGAACTTGGCCAATGCACGGAGTTTTGATGAGGTATAACAATAGATGCCCCTCAGGGCAGGAGAAGAAGTAGTCCACGAGCAGAGACAGCGGTCGGAAGACCGATGCTGAATGCGCTTTTTATTGAGTGGATTTTCATAGACCTATTCAAACAGATTTTAACGCCGCTGCCAACGCCTAATTAAGCGTCGTCCGCTGGCTTGCTACCCGCGTAACCCAACTTGCTTAACAGCCAGATCACCGGCGCTGAGAAACTGAACACGGCAGCCATGGCAAACAGGATACGCGGTGGATCAATAGTGATCACCACAAAGCCCATGACCACGGATAAGATAACCATAAAAGGCACTTTACCGCGGAGATCGATCTCTTTAAAACTGGGATATTTAAGGTTGGACACCATTAACAAGCCAGCAATTGCAGTGAGCAAGGCTCCGGTAACAGACAACCAAAATGATGGGGCCAGCTCGTAGGCTGACCAAATAAAGCCGGCTACCAACGCGGCTGCCACTGGACTAGGGAGCCCGGTAAAGGTTTTATTGTCCGATGATTCGGCCTGCACATTAAACCGTGCAAGACGCAGCGCAGCGCAAGAAGCATAAACAAAAGCCGCAGCCAGGCCCACTGTACCCAAATCACTGACACCCCAACCATAGGCAACTACTGCTGGGGCCACACCAAAGGAGACCATATCTGAGAGGCTGTCGTACTGCACACCAAAATCACTCTGAGTATTGGTCATGCGGGCCACGCGGCCATCTAATCCATCAAAGAGCATCGCAGTGAAAATTGCCATGGCGGCCCATTCATAGTTGCCACTAAAACCCGATAACACTGCATAAAAACCACCGAACAGTGCGCCGGTGGTAAGTAGATTAGGCAGTAGATAGATACCTTTGCGACGTGCTGGAGTATCGTCCCCAACAGGTGTTTTGAGATTGACTACATTCTCGGAGGTATCGGCTTTTTTGATCATACAATTATTGCTCTCAATCGTTACTGGCAGTCGTTACGGGCTAAAGTTACTGGCTAGAGTTACTGGCTAAAGGCACTGGCTAGAGGTACCTGCACTGGTTACTGGAACAACTGGTTGCGCATTATAGGCTCTTAACCTTCCAAATAGCAGCTCTGCATTTTTTCCAAATCCGCAGCGGACAGGCCCAGAGCACTGGTCAAGTAGGTTTTAACATCCCCGTACTGCTCATCTATGGCGTCCAGAAAAGCCACTATATTATCCTGATGCACCGAGCAATAGGGAATCAGCCAGTCACGATCCCAGCTCTCAACCTTAGCCGCACGCAGATGACCTTCAACAATCTCAATTAGGGCATCCGAATCATAGTGCTCGATAGTCAGCATGTAGTCATCGACTATCGTCTGTCGCGGTACATCCAGCGCCGAGAGAATCAGTGCTGCTGCCATACCAGTGCGATCCTTGCCAGCGGAACAGTGAAATACTGATGCGCTGTCGGCGTTATCCACTATATGGCGCATAAAACGACTAAATGCAGGAATCACTGCTTCTATGCAGGAACGGTAGGAATTAACCACCAGCTGATGGGAAGAGTCGGCGGTGAGTTCACCGCCAAATAGGAACTCCCAGAAACGTGAGATATCACCAATATGGATCTGGTAGTCATCAATAAACTCGGCGCGCACTGCACAGCTGGGGGACTGCTCCTGCTCTTCTGTACGACGGAAGTCATGGATCTTACTCACACCTATGGCTTCAAGCGTATCCAGATCGCCTTCACTGAGTCGCGCCAGATGTCCGCAACGCATAATTTTGCGCCACTTAACAGTGCGACCCTGAGTGTTGATATAACCCCCAATGTCACGGAAGTTAATACCACCCTCTAGGCTCACTACTCTAGTTTGATTCTCAGCTGCTGACATATTGTCCCCTTGTCTTCTTCGTTATAGTTTTGTTATTTGAATAGTTCTACTGTCAGAAAACTAAAACGGCTCACTACTTAGCAAGCCGTTTCAGTAATTGTCACACTTGATCAAACTCAGCGAACATTAAACACGCAGAAATTTATCACCGCGCGCTATACCGGAAACGCCGCTTCTGACCACTTCCATAATGCCCATTTCACGCACCGCCTCAATAAAGGCATCGAGCTTTTCGCTGTCGCCAGCAAGCTGAACTGTGTAGGTAGCCGGTGTGACATCAATAATATGACCACGGAAAATTTCCACACAGCTTTTAAGTTCCCGTCGAATTTCACTTTCGGTCGCTTTAATTTTAACCAACATCAGTTCGCGCTCAATATAGGCGCCCTGAGTCAAATCAACGACCTTAATGGTGTCGATCAACTTGTGCAGCTGTTTAACAATCTGCTCCGCCATATGATCGTCACCCTGAGTGGTTAGGGTTAACCGGGACAAGGTATCGTCATCTGTGGGTGCCACAGTCAGAGTGTCGATGTTATAACCGCGCTGGGCGAATAGACCCACCACCCGCGAAAGTGCGCCGGATTCATTTTCGATCAAAATAGAGATTATCCGCTTCATTAGGTTCTCTCCGTCTTGTTTAGCCACAGATCTCGCATGGATCCGCCGGGCATTTGCATTGGGTAAACATGCTCAGAACGATCTACATCTATGTCCAAAAAGACCACACGATCTTTCATGGCAAAGGCTTCACGCATTTTCTCTTCGAGCTGATCTATATGAGTGATTTTCATACCCACATGACCATAGGCCTCAGCCAACTTTATAAAATCAGGCAGTGACTCTTCGTAGACACTCTCAGAATAGCGGCTGCTGTAGTTCATATCCTGCCACTGGCGAACCATTCCCAGTGCAGCATTATTGAGGTTGATAATCTTCACCGGCAAATTGTGCTGACTGCAGGTGGAGAGCTCCTGAATATTCATCTGGATACTGCCTTCACCAGTAACACAGGCGACATCACAATCCGGGAACGCCAGCTTACAGCCCATGGCTGCGGGCAAACCGAAGCCCATAGTGCCAAGACCCCCAGAGTTAATCCAAGTGCGCGGTTTGTCGAACAGATAGTACTGAGCGGCAAACATCTGATGCTGACCCACATCGGAGGTCACAATCGCCTTGCCTTCAGTGACTTTGTACAGCATCTTGATAACGTCTTGAGGCTTGATGCAGTTGCCGGAACTCTCTTCATAGCGGCTGGCAGTGTAGATACCTTTGTCAGCACGCCACTGATCAATCTGCTGCCACCACTCAGCGATCGCATCGCTGTCGGGTGTCGTTTCAGACTGATCGATAAGGCTAAGCATTTCCGGCAGTACCGAATTACAGGTACCCACTATAGGAATATGTGCTTCGATATTCTTCGATACCGAAGTGGGATCTACATCTATATGTATAACCGTTGCATGGGGACAGAACTTTTCCAGATCATTAGTTACCCGATCATCAAAGCGCGCGCCAATGGCAAAGATCACATCCGCATGGTGCATCGCCGTGTTGGCTTCGTATGTACCGTGCATACCCAGCATGCCCAGATACTGAGGATCAGTACCGGGATAGCCACCCAGCCCCATCAATGTATTGGTCACTGGATAATTAAGCTTTTTCGCCAGAGCAATCAAATGCTCGGAGGCGTTATCCAGAACAACACCGCCACCAGTGTAGAGAACCGGACGCTTAGCGCCGATCAAGGTTCTCACTGCACGACGAATCTGTCCGCGATGACCCTTGTCTGAGGGCTGATAAGAGCGCATTTTGACTTCAGCAGGATACTCATAAGGTATTTGATAGCTGGGGTCAGTAACGTCTTTTGGAATATCGACAACGACCGGGCCGGGACGACCAGTAGCGGCAATGTAATAGGCTTTAGCGATGGTTTCGGCTATATCTTCAGCGCGGGTAACCAAAAAACTGTGTTTAACTATAGGCCGTGAAACTCCCACCATATCAGTCTCTTGGAAGGCGTCCTGACCAATTTTGGTCAATGGAACCTGTCCAGAGATCACTACCATAGGGATCGAATCCATATAGGCTGTAGCAATACCGGTAATGGCATTGGTCGCACCTGGACCTGAGGTCACTAGGGCTGTACCCACTTCACCAGTAGAGCGCGAGTAACCATCGGCGGCATGCACTGCGGCCTGCTCGTGGCGAACTAGCAAATGATTGACGTCTTCCTGTCGATACAGGGCGTCATAGATATGCAGTGCAGCTCCTCCAGGGTAACCCCAGACATGCTTGATACCTGCATCTTTTAATGCGCGGATAAGTATTTCACCGCCAGATAGTAATTCCACAATAATTCCTCGTCACTGTTTAGTGTCAGGACGGTTCTCAGTGGCAAGCGGCTGTTGCATCAAACTAGATTCCGCGAAAGGCGGCGAACTTCAGTCACACGGGTACGTGCTCAATGACTGTTTTCGATGCTCGTGCTATTGATAAATAGCTGCACCATCTCTGTTGATGACCAGCGGCATGGATAACGCCAACCTGGTACTGGGTCCAAAATTTCTGCGTCAATACGAGCAGATCCTGTGCAATTTAACAGTTTTAAGTAATTAGTCAACGAACAATTGAGCCGCTCAGATTCGAACTATATCTCTAACGCACAGGGAATCAACGCAACTTTACCTGCGAAAGGAAACCCTCATGGGACGATTTCTGAGCAGGTTAGGGCAGCTTAGCTCTGCGAGTGGCGAATACATCTACCTTCCTGAAAAAAGTAAAGCTCGCACAAATGCACCCGATAGGCGACTATCTGCGTAGTAAGTATCGTGGTTAGCAAAGCTTTGGCTAGCCTCAGGTCAAAAATAATAATAATAATAATAAAAGATCTCGCGGAGCCACACTATGAGCAACCATTCTCAATTCCTAAGCCGGTTTGTAAGCCGGTTTGTAAGCCGATTTGTAAGCCGATTCCTACCCACCGCACTACTGATTGGTCTACTTACCGGTTGCTCTGAACCTGAACAACCAGACACTCTGTTAATCGACAATATCCAGGGCTACAGTTTTAACAATCAGCGTGAGCTATTTAACTTTTCTGCTATGGCGATTAGAGACGGTAAAGTCCTGGCCACCGGCGACTCAGAAATCGCCGCAAATTACCCCAAGGCAGAAAAATTTGATGGTCAGGGGAAAACCCTGATACCCGGCATAATTGACGCCCATGGCCATGTTTCAAGCCTCGGTTTTACGCTGCTTAGCATTGATGTCCGCGGCCTCGCATCTGCTCAGCAGGCCGCCGAAAAAGTTGCCAGCTACGCCGCTGAACAACCTCAACTGCAGTGGATTAAAGGTCGCGGCTGGAATCAGGTGTTGTGGCCAAATCAGCAATTTCCCACTGCTGCACTATTAGACCAGTTTATCGATGATCGCCCAGTTTGGCTGAACCGAGTCGATGGTCACGCGGGCTGGGCCAACAGCGCTGCAATGAAAGCTGCCGGTATCGATAAAAATACCCTGTCACCCGCCGGCGGCGAAATACTCCGAGATGCCGATGGCAACCCCACGGGCGTATTTATCGACAACGCCATGGACCTTATCGCCCAAGCAGTGCCCAAACCAACCGCTGATGAAATTACTGTCGCCTTGGATACGGTTAGCAAACATCTCCTGAAACTGGGTATCACCTCGACCCATGATGCCGGTGTCAGTGCCACAGAGCATGCTCTCTATCGCGAACTGGCTGATAGTGGCGCTATGCAAGTGCGCCTCTACGGCATGATCTCGTCAACCGATCCCGAGCTTGAACAGATCCTCGCTGCAGGCCATAGCCTTGGCAGCAATGATATGTACAGCGCCCGCAGTATTAAAATTTATACCGACGGTGCTCTCGGCAGCCGCGGCGCCGCCTTAATTGAGCCCTATCAGGATCGTCCCGATCACAGCGGCCTGCTGCTCACCAGTGCCGAACAACTGCGCCAGCTGTTTAGCCTGGCTACGAAGGCCGAATTTCAAGTTGCGATTCACGCTATTGGCGACAAGGGCAACCGCATTGCCTTGGATGAAATTGAACATGCTTACAACACAGTTGGAGGCCGCCATCTGCGTCACCGTATCGAGCACTCTCAGGTGGTCGCCCTAAGCGATTTACCACGCTTTAAAAGCCTCGATGTAACTCCCTCCATGCAGCCTACTCATGCCACTAGTGATATGAATATGGCCGAAGACAGAATTGGTGCCGAGCGCTTAAAAGGTGCCTATGCCTGGCGCAGTTTTCTCAATCAGGGCAGCCGTGTGGTTTCAGGGTCCGATTTCCCAGTTGAGTTAGCGGCGCCTTTCGATGGTATACACGCCGCCGTAACCAGACAGAACAAAGCTAATCAGCCTGAAGGTGGCTGGATTGCAGAAGAGGCCATGACCATAAAAGAAACCATGCGCAGTTTTAGTATCGACGCTGCATGGGCAGCTCACCAGGAGGACAGGCTTGGAGGACTAACTCCTGGGAAGTGGGCCGACTTTATTTTGCTTGATCAGGATATCTACCATATTGCTCCCAAAGACTTGTGGAAGACCCAGGTATTAGAAACCTGGCTAGCGGGAGAGCGAGTATTTAAAGCAGAATAATTAAGGCGGAGCAATTAGCACTAGGATGACTATAAGCGCCCGTGAAACGGGCGCTGAATTTCAAATTTATTCCGCCAGCTGCACAGCAATGGTATTGGCACTGCGCTCGACGCTATTATCTGGATTGAGGTAGACCAGCTTAGGCTTATGCTCAGCCGCTTCTAACTCGGAAAACTGGCCGTAACTGGCAATAATAATTCGATCGCCAACTTGAAATTTGCGCGCCGCTGCGCCGTTCATAGAAATGATTCCGGATCCGGCTTCAGCCACAATGACATAGGTGGTAAGGCGCTCACCATTGGTAATATTGTAAATATCGATCTGCTCAAATTCCCGCATGCCCGAGAGCGCTAACAAATCCGCATCTATGGCACAGGAACCGTCATACCAAAGCTCGGCTTGGGTCACGGATCCCATATGCAGCTTGGCTTTCAGAAAGGTCGACAACATCCATTTGCTCCTAAAAATACGTTAAAAGATGTACTTAAATAAAATAGCTAATTGGTTCTCTAGGCCTAGTCGAGGCGAATACTGAGGTTATCAATCAGTCGCGCCGACTCAGTAAAGATAGCACCCAGAATAGTGATTTCCAGATCGTCTTCGGCAGCCGGATCTAAGGTTTTGCTATTGCTAAGAGTGATATAGTCAGTCTTAAAACCGGCGCTGGCAATACGTTGAATAACCAGTGATTCTAACTCGCGAAAGTTGCGCGCGCCCTCTTGAACCTGCAACGCAATCCATTCAAGACTCTCTTTTAATACAACTACATTGGGGCGTTCTTGCTCAGTGATATAGCTATTGCGAGAACTCATGGCCAAGCCATCAGCTTCACGATGGATTGGCGCCGCAGTAATTTGCACCGGCATACAGAGATCCTCAGCCATGCGTCGAATCACCGCCAACTGCTGATAATCCTTAATACCAAAAATAGCCTCGTCGGGCTGAACTATATTAAAAAGCTTAGAGACCACTGTGGTGACACCCTCGAAGTGGCCAGGACGGCTAGCGCCACAGAGTACATCGGTCATAGTCGGGCAGATTACGCGACTCTGAGTATCCAGACCATTGGGGTACATCTCAGTATCATCGGGATGAAAAAGATAATCGCAGCCGGCTGCTGTAAGTTTGTCGCAATCCATTTGATAGGTGCGCGGATATTTGTCCCAATCTTCATTGAGGCCGAACTGCAGCGCGTTGACAAAGATCGAACAGACCACCACGTCGCAGGTCTGGCGAGCCTGGGCCACCAGTGCCAGATGACCCTGATGAAGATTCCCCATGGTTGGCACAAAGCCAATACGCAAACCCTCACGGCGATGAATAGTCAGCGCCTCTCGAAGACCACTAACAGTGTGGAAAATTCTCATGATTGATTACCCTGTAGAAGCTTATCTTTAGGAAATTAGTTTTCGGTGAAGTAGTCGCCAGCCAGGTTTTCGAAGCGAGTGTACTTACCCAGGAAGGCTAATCGGCAGGTGCCAATCGGACCATTTCGCTGCTTGCCGATAATGATTTCGGCGCTGCCCTTGTCGGGACTGTCTTCGTTGTAAACTTCATCGCGATAGAGAAACACAATGACGTCAGCATCCTGCTCAATGGCACCAGATTCTCTCAAGTCTGAGTTAATCGGTCGCTTATTGGGACGCTGCTCAAGATTACGACTCAACTGGGAAAGTGCAATCATCGGGCATTCATATTCACGAGCCAGGTTTTTCAATTCCCGAGAGATCTGCGAGATCTCCTGCACACGACCATCAGCCGGATTATTACCGCTCATCAGCTGCAGGTAATCCACCATAATCAAACCAGGTTGGGCCTGAGCATAGAGTGCTTCCGTATCTGCCGGCGTATCTGCGCCATGTTCCTGGTGCCATTCCTGACGCAACTGCTCAACACGTTCACGGGTGAACTGTTTAATTTGGTTGCGCATGCCCAATGGCGTTATGCCGGAAGTGTCATCGATAAATAAGGGGCGGTCTTTAAGGCGCTGCGCAGCACTGCTGAGGCGCGGCCAATCATCTTCGGTGAGATTACCGGAGCGCATGCGTGTCTGATCGATCTTGCCGATCGACGACAGCAGTCGAATAATCAACTGGCTGGCCGGCATCTCAAGAGAGAAAACCAGCACCGGACGATTTTGATTAAGGGTCGCATACTCAACCATATTCATGGCAAAGGCGGTTTTACCCATAGACGGTCGCCCTGCCACAATCACTAGATCGGACTTCTGCCAACCGGAGGTCATATCATCGAGATCTTTAAAGCCAGTGCCCATGCCGGTGATATCGGCATCGTTCTTAAACAGCTCATCAAGGCGTTCAACAGCCTCTTTAAGCAAGGCATTAACTTCTTTAAAACCGCCCTTTTTCGGCCGGTTTTCAATAATTTCTTGGAGTCGGCTCTCCGCTTCAGCGAGCAGCTGAGCACTATCCCAACCCAGGGGGTTGTAACCTTTGCGCACCGTCTCACTGGCCGCGCCAATCAGCTGGCGAACAATTGAGCGCTCGAGAACAATTTGAGTATAGGCCGCAATATTCGCCGAGCTCGGCGTGCTGCTGGCGAGATCCACAAGATACTCGGCACCGCCGATGCTGGCTAACTCATTACTGTTTTGTAGCGATTCACTGAGAGTGATGGGATCAAAGGGCTGACCCTCTTCCGCCAATCTCGCCATCGCATTAAAAATAAGCTGATGGTCCTGACTGTAAAAATCGGTGTCAGATAACACTGTCGCCGCAGCATCAAAGGCATCATTTTTTAGCATCAAACCGCCGAGTACGGCCTGCTCTGCCTCAATCGAATGGGGCAGTGGCTGGCTGGCTGTAGGTTCTGCAAATAATGCTTCGCTCATAGTTTTAACTGATCATCAGGCTCTAGTTGAAAAGACAGTCATACGACAGTTGTTACGAAAGTTGAAACGAAAACGGCACTGCATCTTATTCAGAAGCAGTGCCGTTTTGCAATAAATTCCCGCTTTAAATTCTAAGTGGGGACTTATTCAGCTTCAACAATAACTGTGAAGCTTTGAGTAACGTCTACGTGCAACTGACACTCAATGCTGAACTCACCAACAAAACGGATTGGACCGTCTGGCATGTTGATTTCGCTCTTATTGATATCGCTGCCGGCAGTAGCCAGAGCATCTTCCAACTCACGAATACCGACAGAACCGAACAGCTTGCCTTCGTCGCCAGCAACTGCAGTGATAGTTACTGATCCGATTGCAGCCAGTGCCGCAGCACGTGCTTCTGCTGCGCCTAACTTGGACGCCGCAGCGGCTTCGAGGTCTGCGCGACGCAGTTCAAAGTCAGCGATGTTTGCCGCTGTAGCAAAAACAGCCTTACCCTGAGGGATCAGGTAATTGCGACCGAAGCCAGATTTAACAACAGCCTTGTCACCAATATTGCCCAACTTGCCGATCTTTTCTAACAGAATGACTTCCATCTTAATATCCTCTTTTCATACTTGGCTCAAGAGTTGCGGTTTTTAAACGCCGCAAGACGAGAGCGTAAATTCAATATGCTATCAACCAATCCAAGGCCGATCAGCACAGTACCTGTTGGACCGATAAAAAACAGTCCGAAGTACATTAATCCAAACCAGTGTCCGCCCCATCCCATAACCTTCACACTTGAGTGAACCAGTGCCACGCCAGCAATTAACAGCGGCAGCGACAACAATTCAATCCAAGGTGTGTACTCACGGGGTAACGCCACACCAGCAACAACAATCGCGAACAAGATAACCGCAACCCGCTGTTCTAATCGAAAACCGTGGAATTCTTCGCGAAATCCACCGGGATTAAATAACAGCGCCTGCCACCACCTAGCAACTAACAAGCCACAGACCACAGTAAGAGCGATCATCCATGCCAACAAACCGAGCACAAATGTTCTGTCGGGAACCAGACTGAGCTCCTCCGACACACCGGCCTGTGCACTAATCTGTGCAACCAGCTCGGCAACCTCTGTCACTACCTGATCTATATCTGCACTGGCAACAAATCCAACAATGGACACTGCTACTGCACTGCAGAGACCTACTCCGATCAATGTCCACTGCCACGATGCCGTGGTGCGTAAAACATTGGCTGCAACCACTATAACCACTAGTGCCGCAGATGGAGCCAGGATTAACAACGGGCTCATACCGCCAGTAAGGTAAAGTGCCAACCAGGGCAACAACGCCCAAAGTGCAACAATTAACCCTTCTGAGCTATCTTTACGAAGGGTGACCAGACCGATGGCTGCTGGGCTTATTAAGGGTAGCAAGCTACCAAATACCGCAACACCACAAGCCTGAGCACGCCCACGCATAATTAAGTCTGCTAGGGCTCGCAAAGGACTTAACCTCTATTACTTATGGCTATCGGTGTATGGCAGCAGCGCGATGTAACGAGCGCGTTTAATAGCTTCTGCCAACTGACGCTGATAGCGAGCTTTGGTACCAGTGATACGGCTAGGTACAATCTTGCCGCTCTCTGACACATAGCCTTTCAAAGTGTCTAAATCTTTGTAATCGATCTCAGGTGCGCCTTCGGCACTGAAACGACAAAACTTTCTACGACGTACAAACTTAGCCATTATTCTTCTCCCTCGCTTTTCGCTGGTTCAGCAGCATCTTCTGCGGCTTTAGCGGCATCAGCAGCGGCCTTGGCAGCTTCGTCAGCTTTCGCTTTAGCGGCGTTGCGACGCTCACGTGCTTCTTTGTCTGCTTTATCAGCATTCTCGATTTTCATAATCGGTGACTCAGCTGTGATCGCTTCATCGCGACGAACAACCAAGCTGCGCAGAACAGCATCGTTATAACGGAAAGTAGAATTAAGCTCGTCGAGAACTTCCTGACTACATTCAACATTCATCAGAATGTAGTGAGCTTTGTGAATTTTGTTGATTGGGTAAGCCAACTGGCGGCGGCCCCAGTCTTCCATGCGATGAACCTTGCCTTCACCAGCTTCAATAGAAGCTGTGTAACGCTCGATCATGCCGGAAACTTGCTCGCTCTGGTCCGGGTGAACCAGAAATACGATTTCGTAGTGACGCATTGTATCTCCTCGTGGATTTAAAAGTCTCCCGCTAGCGCCTATCGGTCGCTGCAGTGAGACAAGGAGTGCCTGAGCCAATTAGCCCAGACGCTGTAAGGCGCGCTATTGTAGTGACTTGACCTGCCCGATGCAACCAGCATTTTCAGCCCGACAAAGAGGCCTTAATCGGCCAGTTTTGAGTTGCCAATAAGGCTGAAAACCGAGCGAACATTACTGCGTGGGTGGTTCAGCACAGAGGTGATCGCCATCTCTTCAAAAGCGACGATAATATGGAAGATAATCACTGCATTAAAGAACAGATCTGCGTCCATCAAAGTAAGAAGGTAAAACGCTGGCGCCATCAGCACCGCCGCGGTTTTGGCTCCAAGCGTATGATAGCTGGGATATTCGCCAAACTTCCGGAAGGCGTGCACCACAGGCACGACAAAAGACAAACCTGCCGCAACTAAAAACCAAACCTGCTGCGCAAACACCTGAGGCCAGATCCAGTAGAGACCAAGAATCATACAACCGTAAGTAAGCACATCACCCCAGCTATCCAACTTTGCACCCAACTCTGATGTTTGATTTAACTTCCGTGCAAGATAGCCATCAAACACATCACTCAATAGAGAGATCGCGAGAACGATAAGAAATTCTTGCGCTAGACCAAAATACGCCAGCGCAATCAGAACTGGCACCAGCGCCAGTCGAGAGAGGCTGAGGATGTTAGGTATTGAATAAATGTTGGGCTCTGCCATATTCCCTACCAAAGTTTTCCAATAAGTGTAAAAGGCTATTTTTTAAGCATGTGTTTTTAAAGCACAGGTTTTAAAGCACAGGTCTTAAAGCAATTTAGCGGAAAGGCCCACCTTTACTAAGCATAGTCGAAAATGGCAGCCGAGAGCTTTAGTCTCGGCCTGCATATTCTGAAATCTGACACCACCAACGATAGGGGTAGTTTCTAAGACATTATTAGCCGCGTCGCTGGCGAACGATTTCAAACAGACAAACCCCCGTTGCCACAGACACATTTAAACTACTCACTTCTCCGGCCATAGGTAACTTGGCCAGATAATCGCACTGCTTGCGTGTCAGCTGACGAATACCCTTGCCCTCCGCACCCATCACCAGCACCAGAGGCCCAGTGAGGTCAATATCATAGATAAACTGCTCCGCCTCGCCTGCGGCACCAACAACCCAGGCACCCGCCTGCTGTAACTTCTCCAGAGTTCGGGTCAGGTTAGTCACCATCACCAGGGGCACAGACTCGGCTGCACCACAGGCTACTTTTTGTACCACAGGTGTCAAACCCACAGAGTTGTCTTTGGGCACCACCACCGCATGTACCCCTGCGCCATCTGCCGAACGCAAACAGGCGCCCAGATTATGCGGATCAGTGACGCCATCGAGGACTAAAAATAGCGCCTTGTTGCCCTGCTTTTCCATACTCTCAAGTAAAAAAGCTTCATCATGAGTTTGCCCCTCTTCACAGAGAGCAATAACACCCTGATGGCGAGCATTGACTTTATCATCGAGATTTTTCACCGTCGCCCACTGCAAGGTGACACCGTGCTGCTCAGCCAGCTTGTGAATCTTTTGTAGACGATCATCCTGACGGCCACGTTGAACATGCAACTCACGCACGCGCCCTGGCGCTGACTTGAGCATGGTTTGGACAGCATGTATGCCGTAAATCCAATCCACTACAATCTCCCGATAATTTTTCTAATGATTGCGCATTGTACTGGCTTTCGGCAGAATTCGGAGATGATTAACCACTGTGACCAATAATATATGTCCCCCTCTGAATCTGAGTCCTATCCCACGGCCAATTTATGGCGTCGTCTCGCGGCACTTATTTACGATGCCTTTCTGCTGTTTGCGATTATCCTCGCCTATGGACTCCTATTAACCATGCTTAAGGTTTTATTCAATGGATCTCAGCAAGTTGAAGATGTGCAGCCCGGGGCACTATTGCAATGGCTTAGCTTTGCTGGCTTGATCGCCGCCTTAGTCGGCTACTACTATATATGTTGGCGTAAACAGGGCCAAACATTGGGCATGAAATCCTGGCGGCTAAAATTGCAACAGGCGGATGGTTCACTGGCAACCCCCGAGCAATGTATCAAACGCAGTTTTCTCGCCAGCCTGTCTTTTGCATTCGGTGGCATTGGTTATCTATGGTGTCTACTGCCACCAGCGAAAGCCTGTCTCCACGACACTTATAGCGCTACCGAAGTTGTGGTGTTACCAAAAACAAAATAATAGAAAGGCGCAACCATGGACTCAGAGAAAAAATTAATCCTAGCAATGGACCAGGGAACCACCTCCTCCAGAGCCATATTATTTGATCAACACTACGCCATAGTTGCCCAGTCTCAGCAAGAATTTGATCAGCATTTTCCCGACTCCGGCTGGGTTGAGCACAACGCTCTAGATATCTGGCAGACTTCTATAGATACCGCAAGACAGGTACTGGTAGAAGCCGGCATCAACGCCCAGCAGATCGCCGCCATCGGCATCACCAACCAGCGCGAGACCACATTACTTTGGGATCGTAGCACTGGTAAGCCAATCTACAATGCCATCGTCTGGCAAGATCGACGCACCGCAGAGTACTGCAACGGCCTTAAAGATCAGGGTCTAGAATCTATGGTTAGTGCTAAAACTGGCCTCTTGCTCGACCCCTATTTTTCCGCCACAAAAGTCGCCTGGTTACTGGACAATGTCGACGGTGCCAGAGACCGAGCCGAGCGCGGTGAACTGGCCTTTGGCACCATGGACAGCTGGTTACTCTGGAACCTCACCGAGGGCCAAAGCCATGCTACCGATGCCACCAACGCCTCGAGAACCATGCTCTACAATATCCACCAGGGCCAGTGGGACGAAGAGCTATTAACCCTCTTTAATATTCCTCGCTCACTGCTACCCGAGGTTAAAGATTGCGCCGCGGACTTTGGCACCACCAGCCTGCTAGGCAGCGATATCGCTATTTTGGGCATTGCTGGCGACCAGCAAGCCGCGACAGTGGGCCAGGCCTGCTTTGACACCGGCATGATGAAATCTACCTTTGGCACCGGTTGTTTTGCACTGTTAAATACAGGTACCACCGCCGTGGCGTCGAGCAATAAGTTACTCACCACCATCGCCTATCAACTTGACGGCAAAGTGACCTATGCCCTAGAGGGCTCAATTTTTATCGCCGGCGCCGCCGTGCAATGGTTGCGCGATGGTCTCGGCATTATCGACAGTGCCAAAGAATCAGGGGAGTTGGCCCAGCAGGCCGATAACAATCAAGATGTCTATATGATTCCCGCCTTTACCGGACTGGGCGCCCCCTGGTGGGACGCCGATGCCCGCGGTGCACTGCTAGGTTTAACCCGCGGCACAGGCCCCGCCGAAATCGCCCGAGCAGCACTCGAGTCAGTTTGCTATCAAACATTAGACCTGCTCAATGCCATGCAGGCAGATTGGGATCAAAGTGCAGAGACGGTATTGCGTGTTGATGGAGGTATGGTCGCCAGCGACTGGACCATGCAGCGCCTCGCCGATATTTTACAGGCACCGGTTGATCGCCCAGTGATTGCCGAGACCACAGCATTGGGTGCAGCTTGGTTAGCGGGATCCCGCGCAGGAGCGTGGCCAGATCAGCAGGGCTTTGCTGACAATTGGCGATTAGATAAAAACTTTGCGCCTGAGATGGCAATTGAGCTGCGTGATAAAAAAGTAGCTGGTTGGAACAAGGCGGTTCGGCGGGTACTGACTTAGGCGATAGAGCGGATTAATGGTTTAGGGTTTAGGGTTTNNTGGGGTTTGGGGTTAAGCGTTTCACTCCTGAACACTGAGATCTCTCACATGAGTTCGAGATGACAAACTTTACTACCCACTATTATCCCCAACGAGTCCCCACCCTGAGATCCCGACAGAGCGAAGCGGCGAGGGACCTCCTGCCGACTGATTGAGATCCTTCGACTTCGCTCAGGATGACAATAGTGAGAGAAAGAGCCTACTGAAAAGCAACAATACTAGCGCCAGCCAGAGCTAACACCACTCCAAGCATCTTTCGCTTAGTCAGCTTTTCACCCAAGAGGAAATACGCTAACAGGATAATAAAGACAGTAGACAGCTGATTGTAAATCGCTGCCCTTCCAGCCTCTATGTACTTAAACCCTGCAATCCAAAATAAGGTCGCCAGAAAAGGCCCCAAGAGTGCCATCGGTATAATCGTGCGCCACATATCGACCCGGAAAAACCCCATAAACAGCCTGTTCTTTAGATTGCCCGGCCACCGGAAGTAGCCATAAATCAGCATAGCCAATACTGCAACAAAAAATCGAAAGCTCGTGACCCATATAACCGACTCTTCGCGATAGATATCTCGAACCATTAAGATACCCACCCCCATAATAGCGTGAGCGCTTGCCGCCAAAAGAATACCAATAATTAAGTCTTTTTTGGCCGTCACCTCTACCTTCATTACTGCACCGATAAAAACTCCGGAAATTACTAAAAATCCGCCAATAATTTCCCAAGTGTTGAGCATCTCACCAAACATTAAAAAACCAACCATTGTGATTGCTGGTGTGTAGGCACAGTCGGCAAGAGCTTGAAGGCTTGCGCCGAGCCGGTTTAATGAGGCGGCTATCATTGCGTCGGCAATAGATATGCCCACAGCGCCGCTAATAATTAGGCGTAAATACTCTGATGCAGACAGATCAACAAGTAGAGGTTCACCAAGAAGAATTAAGCATATGCCCAGGCAAAGTAACGCGACACAGCTTTTGAAGAAGGTAAGAGGGATAGGCGGAATTTGGTATCCAGCGACCCTCATTAAGATGACGGAAAAAGACCAAACGACGGCTGAGCCAGCAGCGTATAAATCGCCAACGTACATAACTGTAAAATCCTTTTAACGTTAACGGGGTGTATTGATTGAGGTTGAGATTGAGGGCGCTGGTTTGGGAGTCTTGAGATCTCTCACATTCGTTCGAGATGACAAGGTACAGCTAAAATGCCACTCCCCATAGGGCTACTTACTGTGCCGTCCCGACAGAACGCCTTACCATGCCATCCCGACAAGGAGGTTTTGAGATCTCTCACATTCGTTCGCGATGACAAGATATAGCTACCCTGCCATCCCGACAGAGCC
>ENA-UZWU01001267-UZWU01001267.1-metagenome-genome-assembly--contig:-Day-4--1m-contig-1267_pt1 | contig 90861 bp, 84 predicted proteins | sample MGYA00260345_ERZ794905 | MGnify/ENA metagenome assembly ERZ794905
CGCTGTGACAACGGAGAGGTGGCAGGATTCTTAGGCATCCAATCAGATCTCGACGCCAACAGGTCGATGGGATCCTACGCACTCATCAAAGTGTTTTTGTGGGCAATTCCAATTCTCGGTTTCATCGGAACGGTGATGGGACTCTCCGTTGCTGTTGGCTCATTAGCCATGGGAGACAATACCGACCCAGACGCTCTTAAGGAATCAATCAACAGCCTTACTGGTGGTCTTGGTGTGGCGTTTGACACTACCCTTCTGGGTCTTATTTTGAGTATCCTACTTAGCTTCCCCTTATCTGCCGTTCAGAAAAGAGAAGACGAAACCCTTACTCTAATCGATACCTTCTGCACCGAGAAACTCCTCCCTAAACTCAATGACAGCAAGCAGCTGGGTACAGACGAACTTATCGAACAGGCCGAGAGCATCCCTCAATTAGTAGCCTCATTGGCTCGAGCACACGAGACATTTTTGGTAAACCTGAACAAATCAACCGTTCAACTCAACCAGACGCATACTAAGCTCGAGACTTCACTAGATCAAGCTGTCACAAAGCTCTCTGACACCAGTAGTGAGCTCTTCTTGAAGTCACACAACAACTTAACAAGATCTTTTGAAAGCATTGCTAGCGGTATCGAATCAATCAATCGCAGCCTACGTCAACTTGGGGAACGAGAAATCCCAGGTGCTGTACCTAAGAAGCGAGGCCTATTTTCGAGAAAATAACCTGCCGTGCCAAAGCGTCGATCCAGCAGTGACGAAGGGGTAGACCTCTTTTCCTTCATGAGCATTCTTGCGTGCCTCATCGGCATTCTTACGCTTATGATCAGCGTGATGATGCAGGCACAACAAGCCGAGCAACAGGAAAAAGCAGGCAAGACCAAGGAAGAAAGGGCCCGAGCGATGGAGAATCAAGAGCTCAAAAAGAAAATTGAGATTGCCGAAAAAGAAAAAGAAAAAAAACAGGAGCAAATCAAAAAAGAGAAATCGTCTGTTGCCGCATTGCAACACCTCAAGGATCGCACCATAGCTCTCTCCCTAAAGCTCGATGGCCTTAAAAAAGCTGAAGATCCCGAACAGTCCGACACTGCCTTGCAAAAAACCATCGAAAATATGATCAAGGAGATCGCAGCCCTTAAGGAAGAACAACCACCATTGGATAAAAGGCTCAAAGAGCTACAAGCAGAATTAAAATCACGCAAAGAAGCTCCAAAGCCGAAAGAGTCTGTAAAAATAAGGCCTCGTGGATTTGGCGAGAAAGGAGCACGCAATTTATTTTTCGTCGAATGCAATTCCACGGGCGTGGTTCTTTACACCAAGGGTATACCCGGCAAGCCTATCTCCATCAAGGCTATCCCCACCAATGAAGTATTTAGCGATTACCTCGAAAAAGTGAAAAAAACCCACGATTCAATGGTTCTCTTTTTGGTCAGAAAATCCGGTAAGCTAGCCTATGACTGGGCAGCTGGCATTGCCGAAACCAAATACAACGTAGGACATGGTAAATTACCCATGCCCAATGACGGGAAAATCGATCTATCTGCATTCAAATAAGATCATATGGCACGCAGGAGAAATTCAGGTGGCGACGGAGTGAGTTTAGACTCACTCATGGATGCCCTCACCAACGTAGTCGCTGTTTTGATTCTGGTTCTGCTTCTTGTTTCCGCCGATGTTAAACAAAAAGTTGAGCAATTTTTTGATGATATTGAACCCGCAACGCCTGAGCAAATCGAAGAATCCAAGAAGAAAATCGAAGAGCTAGAAAAAGAGCAACAGAAACTCGACCAGCTGTTGAGTGAGGAACCACCCAATCCAGAAGACATCGAAGCGGAAAAACGAAAACTAGCCCTTCTCGAAAAAACCATTGAGGATACTGAAAAGAAAAATCGGGAGCTCCTTGCTAATCTTGAGCAGCTTAAAAAGCTGGAAGCCGAAAAACGCAAACAGCGAGACCAAGAAGAAAAGAAAACTACCTTCATGCAGGAGGAAATCTCTCGCCTAGAAGCGCTCCTTGACGAAACACCTATTCTAAGTATTCCAGCGACTGAGGTAAGCATCCCAGTAAGCAGACCCGTTCCCAAGAACTCTGAAACATACTACGCGATCGTTACCCAAGATCGACTGCACTTCATCGATCCATTCACACCTGTCGAAACCTTAGAAGATCAGGTTAAGAAAAACGACCGCAAGTGGCTTGTTGAAAGAACAAAACGAGGAGGTGAACGAATAAGAATCTACGACCAGGCAAAATTGGCAGAGTACTTCGCTAGTTTTGATTTCAAAAACACACGCAAACAACAGATCAAGATCGTCACAAACCCGATTCATACCAGAGTCTCGATGAATATTATTCCTGACCTCAAAGAAGGCGGAACACACATCGATGAGATGAATGCCTCAAGCAATACCTTTATCAGCATTCTCAAAAAACTGCGTAATAACAAAAAAGCTGTAATTTTCTTTGTAGTAGACCCCAAGTCTTTCAATACCTATTTACAAGCGCGAAGTCTCACGGACAAAGCTGGTATCTCGGCCGGCTGGGAAATGAACTCAATGAGCTTCGATACCGAAACAGGTAGAGGTAATGTCAATGCCCAAGGAAGCTTCGGTATGATGCTCAAAGAGCTTGAAGTAACGCGTCTCAAGGACCCTCCCCCTCCTCCACCCAAACCTAAAAATCCTCCAAAAAAGGAGCCCAAACCGGCCGGACCACCAAAAATTGGCCCTAAATTGGATTAAAATGCTTTTTCATCGTTGTTGGGCTAATTCATAGGCCTATGACAAAGTTTTTATCGGCTGTCATTGACAATAGCTGGTTTCAGATGCAAGTGGCACACTCGTTGCTCGCCAACGAGTTACCACAAACAATCAACACAACCATTATGTCGAAAAAAACAGCAAAGAAGACTGCTAAAAAAGCTACTAAAAAAACGGCTAAAAAAGCCGTCAAAAAAACCACAAAGAAAACAACTGCCAAAAAGGCAGTTAAAAAGGTCGCTAAGAAAGCCGCAAAAAAAGCAGCATCGAAGAGCGCCCGTTCTCTGAAAAAATCACAGGTTCAAGCAATCAGTCATGAGCAAATTAGCCATGCTGCATATCTGAACTACCTCAGTCGTAGCGAGGCAGGCATCCAAGGCGATCAGGCTGGCGACTGGTTAGCTGCTGAAGCGTCGCTTCGAAGCACCAAGAAATAGCTGTCTATATTAACACATACTCAAGCCGTATCCTCAATTGAGGTTACGGCTTTTTTCATGCTTTTAATATACCATCTTCATCATATCTTGACAATGTAAGTAGATATTTTCAGCCATCAGCAGCAGCTATTCTTCTGTTAACCGCTTCATGAAAAACACCTTTTTCTAGGCTACTGGATTAGCAATATAAATGCAGATGATAATAGGAGGTAAGAAAAGGCGCTAAGCGCCCACACTAAGACCTATTTGGCATTCAAGCTGCAGCAGTCATCAAAAAGGAATTACGAAGCTGCAAGGTCAGTCCAGAAAACCGGTCAAAGGGCTTGTCGCTGATGCTCTATCATCAGCCTCAGGAAGCCCCATTTCGTAGGCAGCTCGCCCAGCTTCGACTGACAGCTTAAACGCCTCCCCCATCCTGACAGGGTCAGATGCAATCGCCATGGCTGTGTTTACCAAGACCGCGTCTGCCCCAAGCTCCATCGCCTCGGCAGCGTGGGATGGAACTCCAAGACCGGCATCCACAACCACAGGAACGATTGCCTGATCAATAATAATGCGAATTTGATCTCTTGTAATGACACCTTTATTTGAACCGATCGGAGCACCCAGAGGCATCACTGCCGCCGTGCCGACTTCCTGCAACCTCTTTGCCAAGACAGGATCAGCATTAATATAAGGTAAAACGGTAAAACCCTCCCTCACAAGAATCTCTGCTGCCTTCAGTGTTTCGATCGGATCCGGTAGCAAATAGGTCGGGTCGGGGTGAATTTCGAGTTTTATCCATTTTGGTAATCCAGCAGCCTCGGCCAGCCGAGCTAGCCTCACTGCCTCCTCTGCATTCATCGCTCCACTCGTGTTCGGTAAAATCAAATACTTTTCCGGATCGATGAATTTGAGAATATCCGCCTGTGGATCATCATCACCAGTAAGATCAGCGCGCCTCAAAGCTACCGTAACAATCTCACTACCACATGATGCAAGCGTATCCCGCATCAGCTCATTAGACGCAAATTTTCCAGTCCCAGCCATCAGGCGGGATTGAAACCGACGCCCATCTATTTCTAATGGCAAATTCATCACAGGGGCAGACATTACCTGTGCATTCTGCCCATGCAAGCGCAAGGATGGGTGATTTTTTGCCACAACGGCCATCTTGACAAGCAATCCAGCCTAGGGACTAGGCCCCGGCTGCCAATTCCAACTCGGCAATAAACGCTTTCAGCCATGGTTCAAGCTTTCCCCTAGCCAGATATCCCGCACCTACAAAGATCGGGTCAGGTGCAGGCTCCATTTTTTTCGCCTTCACCTGATTACCCAACTGTGATCGCTCCGCAACAAGAGCAACACCAAGCCCTGCCTCAAGACCAAGACGAAGACTCGATATGCCGTCAAACTCTCCTGCCACCTTTGAGTTAATTTCCTGCGCCTTGAAGTAGTTTGTCACTTCTTTCCAATAACCCGGATAATCAGCCCGGGACAGCAGCAGGAGTTTTTGCCCATCCAGATCCGATGGCTTGATTTTTCTTTTCATGGCGAGCTCATGCTTGACGGGCACCGCGGTGACAAAGTTCTCCTGCCTTAAGCTAACCCACTCCAGGTCAGGATCCTCATTTTTGACCGCAATAACCAAATCGTACTTATGATCCCGCAACCCGGATATCATTTCCTCGCTGCTGCTGTCAGTAATTGAGAGCCTCACATGCGGGTGCAACTGGGAAAAACTCCCCATCGCTTGTTGCAGCATGCCACTGGCTAATGATGGCGCATAACCAATTCGAATTTCCTCACCTTCTATTTCCCTGCGCATCTGTGACTCCATTTGATCAACCTGTCTTATCAGTTCTGCTCCGTGGCGTTTTACGACCTCTCCCGAACGAGTCAGCTTGATAGATTTCGCTCCACGATCAAACAAGCTCCAGCCCGTATCATTTTCAAATGCTGCCATCTGCCGGCTCAAGGCAGGCTGGGTCAAATTCACCCTCCTTGCTGCGGACGAGATGTTCATCTCCTCGGTGACTTCGATGAAATTGCGCAGATGTTCCAGATTCATGCAGATCTTCTAGCCTGCTATTATTTTATGCACAAGTATTACTTATTTTCATACTCAGCATAAAAATAGGGCATTAGTCAAAAACGCTTCCGCCATGCATACTTCTGTCATGAACCAAACCGCATCAAACAACATCACCATCCGCCGCTCTGTTGAGCGTGGCCATGCCAACCATGGCTGGCTGGATACCCGCCACAGTTTCTCCTTTGGCGATTACTACGATCCCGCACACACAAGCTACCGAAGCCTGCGGGTTATCAATGAAGACCGCATTGCACCGGGGAAAGGTTTCGGTATGCACCCCCATTCTTCCATGGAAATTTTCACCTACATTATCTCAGGCGAATTGGAGCACAAGGACTCCATGGGCAATAGCCGTGTCATCAAAGCCGGAGAATTCCAGTATATGTCGGCGGGAAGTGGAGTCATGCACTCCGAGGTAAACCCGTCTGATACTCAAGCCACCCATCTACTCCAGATATGGATCACCCCCTCTTCACCGGGAGGAGACCCACTCTACGCTGACATGAACACCAAGGCCTTAAAAAACCAGAACGCGCTCACCTTGTTTGCCTCCAGTGACGGGCGGGACAGTTCACAAAAAATGAGGCAGAGCGCGGAGATATTTTTCGGCCACCTCAAACAAGGCGCTTCCCTCCCCCCCACACTGCATGAAACCTTCGCCCACCATTACCTGCAACTTATCAAAGGCAGCATGCAAATTGAAGACTTCACACTCACAACGGGAGACGCTGCCATGATAGACGGAAAAACCCCATACATCTCAGCCCTGGAGGATAGCGAATTTCTCTACTTCAATCTCTAACCACCCAAACACCAACAAACAAAATACAATGAAATACAAGCTAATCATCACCACTGCTGCCACAGCACTGCTTTTTACCGCATGCAAGAATCCAGCAGATTCATCAACCGAGGCAAGTGTATCACAAGCAAAAGATGTTTCCACCGAGGCAATCCGCGGCACCAAGTGGGTATTCACTGAGGACTCAACCATTAACTTCATTGGGTCAAAGGTCACTGGCAGCCATGAGGGCGGCTTCAAAAAATTCAATGGGCATTTCTATGTTGATGAAAACTCGCTTGCCCCGAGCGGACACCAGATCATCATTGATATGGCATCCACCTACTCAGACGCAGAAAAGCTTACCGGCCATTTGCTCAGTGCTGATTTTTTTGACGTGGCAACTTACCCAACCAGCACTTTCACCGTAACAGGCATCGAAGAGCAACCAGGCGCAAAAGGACAAACCCATGCACTCACTGGAAATTTTGATTTTCATGGAGTTACCAAATCAATCACCATTCCCGTTGTCGTTTCCAGTTCGGAGAAGGAAATTAATGTAACGGCTGACTTCTTCATTAACCGCTTCGACTTCAACATCAAATACCCCGGAAAAACGGATGACCTCATTCGCAATGAAGTCGTCATCAAGTTCGACCTCAAAGCTACTCCTGCAACATCAGAACAATAAGCACATACCGGCATGAATATCTTATCGATCGGAGCTTCCAGCAGCTCAACATCCATCAACCAGCAACTCGCCGACCACGCAGCAAACCTGATACCCGGTGCAAACGTCACCTCATTTGCCTTGTCTGCACTCACCCTGCCCATCTACAGCGAGGACGAGGAAAAGGAAAACGGCATCCCCGCAGACGCCCTACGCTTTCTCGATGCTGTCCGGAATCACGACGGCATCGTCCTCTCCCTGGCAGAACACAACGGGTCTTACACTGCCGCGTTTAAAAACCTCTATGACTGGGCATCACGCGCCGAGCAACAAGTCTGGCAGGGAAAGTCCATGCTCTTGTTAAGCACCTCACCCGGCGCCCGCGGCGGTGCCACTGTCATGAAGGCGGGAAAAGCGACATTCCCTCGCATGGGAGCAAAAATTGAAGCTAGCTTCAGCCTGCTGGGCTTTTATCATCACTTTTCCAGCGAGGAAGGAATAAAAGACCCAGGCCTCAACTCTCAATTAGAACAAGCCATCGGTGATTTCACTACCTCCTTATAAAAACCAACCCAAATAGCCATGAAACATATTCCAAACATCGCAGCAGTCCTACTCGGCTTAGCATTCGTTATCTTCGGTATCAATTTTTTCGCCCCTTTGCTGCCACCATTTCCGGCTCCAGAGCCTGGTTCTCCGCCCGCTCTTTTCTGGGGTGCTGTAGGAGGCAGTGGTTTTATGGCGTTTGTAAAATGCTTGGAAATTTTAGGCGGAATCCTCGTCGCCGCTCCCCTGACACGCAATATCGGCCTACTCGTCCTTGGACCCATTGTGGTCAATATCCTCGCCTATAACATCTTCATTGCAGGCGGTAATGCAATTTTCCAGCCACCGGTCATTGCCATATCAGTCCTTTCCGCCTATTTACTGTGGATTAGTCGCGAAAAATTCGCTGCGCTGATCAACAACTAAAAAACCTCTGCAGATGAGCAAGCCCCCTATTGCTCTATATATTTAAAAAAAAGGCCCCGGGAGCTTGGAGGTCTCCCGGGGCGTTAAATTCAGTTCCTACACGCTGATGTATTGGAAAATCTGACAACTGCAACTGTTGTGTTCACTTGGTAAGTGATCGAACCCCGAAACATACGGTGTTCATTAATCATAGACTCTCCATGACTGTATTCGTTCAAAGAAAATTAACATTAGTTTCTTTTTTAGTCTCTAAGACTGTCTCAATCCCCTATTTAAAAGGATTATCTCTGAATAAATATCTGTTGATGGTTTAGCTTTCCATGACTTTCCCTCATTGATTGCAATTCGCTTGCGAATTACCCGATGCAACGCTACATCGTGCCCGCACTTATATTTTATGGCTGGATTCTTCAAACAACTGTTAAATAAGGTTACCAATCGTGCTGATGTTGATTGGGATGAATTGGAAGCAGATCTCATAGGTGCTGACCTGGGCGCACGCACAGCCATGTCGGTGGTCGATGAACTTCAGTCAAAGGGGCGCAAAGTCTCAGGTGAAGATATCGTCAATGTCTGCAAACAGCACATTGGAGAGATCCTATGCCAAGATGCTAGCGAGCTTACTCCCAGATCAGACGGCAAGCCTACGGTTATCCTTATTGTCGGGGTTAACGGCACCGGCAAGACTACGTCTTCGGCCAAACTAGCCTATTCGCTCAAAAACAAAGGCTATTCAGTCATGCTTGCCGCGGCTGACACCTTCCGTGCGGCAGCGGTAGAGCAACTTGGCGTCTGGGGCGAACGTTTGAGCGTCCCCGTGGTGAAAGGAGCTCACAATGCTGATCCGTCCTCTGTATGTTACACAGCTCACCAAAAAGCCATCCAAGAAGGCGTCCAATTCCTCATTTGTGATACAGCAGGCCGTATTCATACTCGCCATAATCTCATGCAGGAGCTCGGCAAAATAGAACGTACCATCAGTAAACAAGATGGTGATGCCCCCCACCTCAGATTACTCGTGGTTGATGCAACGACTGGTAGCAATGCCCTCTCTCAGACAAAAGAGTTCAACAAGGCAATCGATATTGACGGGCTTATCGTTACCAAAATGGACGGATCTGGCAAAGGAGGCGTCGCTGTTGCCATACAACAAGAACTAGGCATACCAACTCGCTTCATCGGCCTGGGCGAAGAGCCTGAGCTATTCAAGCCGTTTCAAAAGGATGAGTTTATTAACGGCATCCTATAAGAAAAAGAGCGGAGCATCTGTAATGCCCCGCCCTTGAAAAAAATTGCTAACCAAATAATACCTTGAGGCTACTCGGGCAGTGGGAAATCACGATTGAAGGCATACACCCGCTCACGAATTTCTGCGAGCTTGGCATCATTATCACGATTTTGCAGCGCCTCATGAATGAAGTCTGCCACTTGCTCTGCATCAGCAGCCTTCATTCCGCGTGAAGTAATCGCAGGAGTTCCAATGCGAATTCCACTTGGCTTGAATGGACTTGCTGTGTCGAATGGAATGGAGTTCTTGTTTACCGTAATCCCTGATTCATCAAGAGCGTGCTGGGCGATAGCCCCATCCATTCCTGATGGTCTCAAATCAACTAGCATCAGGTGATTATCCGTACCACCAGAGACGATGCGATAACCATGCTCAGAAAGGCGAGCTGCCATTGCAATGGCATTGTCCACCACTTGCTGAGCATACCCTTTAAAGTCAGTATTAAGAATTTCTCCAAAGCATGCAGCCTTGGCCGCAATAACGTGCATCAGTGGCCCGCCTTGAATACCAGGGAAGACATTACTATCAATTTTTTTAGCATACTTTTCCTTACAGAGAATAATACCACCCCGTGGTCCACGAAGAGACTTATGAGTTGTTGTAGTCACGAAGTCTGCATGCGGAACTGGGCTGGGGTGAACACCTCCTGCCACCAGACCCGCGATGTGAGCCATGTCGACAAAAAGATAGGCACCTACCTTCTTGGCAATTTCGCCCATGCGCTCAAAGTTAATTTCACGAGGATAAGCACTGGCACCTGTCGTGATTAGCTTAGGCTTCAAATCAACAGCCACTTTCTCGAGAGCATCATAATCAATACGCTCATCCTCCTCACGAACTCCATAGTGAGTCACATCATAGAATTTACCTGAGAAATTAGCCTGATGACCGTGTGTCAAATGGCCACCGTGAGCAAGGTCCATCGTGAGGATTTTGTCACCATGCTTGAGCACAGAAAAGTAAACGGCTGTGTTTGCTTGCGACCCAGAGTGCGGTTGCACATTAGCATGATCAGCGCCGAAAATTTCTTTGGCACGATCTATCGCCATCTGTTCAGCCACGTCGACAAATTCACAACCTCCATACCAGCGGCGACCTGGATAACCCTCGGCATATTTGTTGGTCAACAAACTACCCTGAGCTTCCATAACAGCTCCACTAGTGAAGTTTTCAGACGCAATGAGCTCGATGTTAAGGTTTTGACGGTTTTCTTCGGCGCATATAACATCAAATAGCGCGGGATCGGTAACAGCCAAGCGACTGCCTGATGCTTTGATAACACGAGCCTCGTGCCTGCCACCTTCGAACTCTGTTTCCAAGAAAGCGTCTACCATTGCAAGTGCCTCATCTGATTCGATAAGACCCGCACCCAAGCACAGAACATTGGCATCATTGTGTTGCCGTGTGGTGATGGTCTCAGCAACACTACGAACGTTAGCTCCCTGAATACCTCGGTAGCGATTGACAGCCATGGACATTCCAACACCAGACTTGCACACCAGAATGCCACGATCATAACGACCACTCACGACTCCACGTGCAACCTGGTTAGAGTAATCAGGATAATCTACTGATTCCCCACCATTAGTTCCAAAATCTTGAACTTTGTGTCCAGCCCCCTGTAAACGAGAAACAATTGCGTGCTTTAAGTCTACTCCACCGTGATCGGCTCCTATGGCAATATTCATGTTGATCTAATTTTTTAGTAATGTCGTTGGTATTGAATAAGCGTGTTTTGAAATTATGCTAGGCTTTTTACCGCATTTACTACGTGTTCTGGTGTCATACCCAGCTCAGCCATTACAATGTCACCTGGTGCAGAAATGCCGAAACGGTCAATTCCGAGAACCTTGCCTGCTAATCCTGTGTATTTAATCCACAAGGGTGAGACGCCCGCCTCGATTGCTACCCGACGACTACAGGAAGAGGGCAAAACGCTGGCACGGTAATCATCACTTTGACGATCAAATCTCTCCATGCAGGGCACAGAAACCACACGAACACCATCACCGAGCTGCTCTGCAGCCTTCATGCAGTGTTCAACTTCTGAACCGCTAGCTAGCAAAATTATTTCTAAATCTGCAGTTTCCTTCTTGAGAACGTATCCCCCCTTAGCCGCACCATCACGCCGAGCACTGACCGAGGCATGGTTGTAAGTGGGCACTGTTTGACGCGTTAAAAACAACGCACTCGGCCCGTCCAAGCGTTGCATCGATGCTATCCATGCTCCTGCTGTCTCCTCAGGGTCTGCTGGGCGAAAAACATCAAGTCCCGGTATTACCCTGAGGCCACTTACAGTTTCAACAGGTTGGTGCGTGGGACCATCCTCACCCACGCCCACAGAATCATGAGTTAGAATATAGGTTACTGGCAAATGTGCCAAGGCGGCCAAGCGAATAGATGGGCGTAAATAGTCAGCAAACACAGCAAAAGTGGCACAAGATGGGCGGAATAAGCCGTCATAAGCAATTCCATTGGAAATAGCCCCCATGGCGTGCTCACGAATGCCATACCAAATATTGCGACCTGCAAAGTCCTTAGGTCCAAAATCGCCCCCCTCTTTGATGTAGTTTTTAGTTGAACCGTAGAGATCTGCTGAGCCGGTAATCAGCGACGGCATCGCCTTGGCCACTGATTGGATGACATCTCCACCCGAGGCTCGAGTCGCGTTACTGTAATCAGCTGAAAACTCAGGGATCTGACTCGCCAAGTCGCTTGGCACTGATTTTGAAACACTTCCTTCCAGTTCATGAGACAGCTCAGGATTGGCTGCAGCCCATGCATCATAGGTGGCACACCATGCGTCATATGCTGCTTCACCAGCTTGACCTCTCTCACTAAAGTAACTCTCGGTCTGCTCTGAAACATAGAAGGCCCCATCTGGCAGCCCCAAACCACGACGAGCTGATTCAGCGAAATTAGCACCACCCTCACCGTGGCCTTTAGCAGTTCCCGCAACTTCGGGTATGCCACGTCCAATTTCAGTCTTCGCAATAATTACCTTGGGCTTGCCGTTGTTGTTGGTTTTGGCTGCTTGTAGTGCATCCGAAACAGCCGCAAGATCATGACCATCGATCGTAACGGCCTGCCAGCCTTGCGATGTAAAATACTCTTCCGAATTCTCACCTTGGGTAACTTCCGCCATCGCATCTAAAGTCACGTCATTACTATCATAGATGAGAATCAGGTTATCGAGCTCATTGTGGCCAGCAAAGGCAATCGCCTCCCTGCTGACGCCCTCTTGCAAACAGCCGTCACCTGCAAGGGCCACGATGTGATGGTCAAAAATAGTGTGCTCAGCCGTGTTGAATTTTGCCGCAGCCTGCTTGCCGCTTAGTGCATACCCAACGGCATTACCAATACCTTGGCCAAGAGGACCTGTAGTTGCCTCCACGCCGGGCGTCTCATCGAATTCAGGGTGACCAGGGGTAATACTACCTAATTTCCTAAAGTCCTTCACATCATCAAGGGTAACTGCATAGCCAGACAGGTGAAGCCAGCTGTAGATGAACATAGAACCATGACCTGCAGAGAGAATGAAACGATCACGATTCAGCCACTTCGGCTCTGCTGGATTATAATTGAGACCATTTTTAGCGTCACCAAAGAGCACGGCACCAATCTCGGCACATCCTAACGGAAGGCCCAAGTGGCCGGAAGAACAAGTGTGAACGGCATCGATAGCGAGACCTCGTGCCTCATTGGCAGCTTGTGTGAGTAAATCTGAATTCATGTTGCGCGCAGAATCTACATCAAGCTGGGTTTCGACAAGCATGAATCTCGTCAATATAATGGGATTTGATAGTTTTTAGCCCATTTAGTGGCTAAACTCCTATTAATCTTCACAAAACCAAAATTTCGCGTTGATTCTTGTGATTTTGTCGCTAAACAAACGCCCGCTGCTCGTTTAGTGGCACACCGCACAGAAGCTTTATTAGGCAATGTCCAAAAAACTAAAAATAGCACTTCCCAAAGGCTCGCTGCAGGATCCTACGATCAAATTACTGGAGCAAGCGGGATACAATATCTACACATCATCGCGTGGTCTGAGGCCCGATTCTGATGATGCTCAGCTAGATATATACCTAATTAGGGCTCAAGAAATCGGACGTTATTTGGCTTCCGGATTTATCGATTGTGGCATTACAGGCCTCGATTGGGCCTCTAATCATGAGGAAAGCCTCATTGATTTGGCCGAGCTGCCCTATTCACGGGCCACAGTGCGCCCAACAAAATGGGTTTTAGTGGTTCCCGAAGATTCCCCAGTCAAATCGGTGCAAGATTTGGAAGGGAAACGCATTGCCACAGAGGGCGTAGAAATAACACGTAACTACCTCAAAAAGAACGGCGTGAATGCTGAAGTCGAATATTCTTGGGGTGCTACCGAAGTCAAGGTCCCCGACCTTGTTGACGCCATTGTCGATGTCACTGAAACAGGTGCTTCATTGCGTGCAAACGATCTCCGCATTGTCGACACCCTACTTACTTCATTCCCTCACTTCTACGGATCTACTGAGTCTTACCAAGACGAATGGAAAAAGCAGAAGATGGATCGCATGGTATTGATGCTTAAAGCTGCCTTGGAAGCCCGTGGCAAAGTTGGCTTGAAGATGAATCTTCCAGAAAAATCCTTGCAAGCAGTGCTCGACAAACTACCCTCTCTTCGACGTCCGACCGTTTCTCATCTTGCAGAAGATGGCTGGGTTGCCATTGAGACTATCATTGAGGATGCCGTTGCACGCAGCCTCATACCAGATCTTAAGGAACTCGGCGCAGAAGGAATTATCGAATACCCTCTCTCCAAAATCGTTCTCTAAACAAGAATCACTAGACTTTACAGTCCTTATAAACACATAACCTAGAATACCAAAACCATGGGATGTCTCAAAAAACGTCGTAAGACGAAAATCAGTAAGCACAAGCGCAGAAAGCGCATGAAGGCGAATCGCCATAAGAAGCGTCTTCGTTATAAGTCCTAGTCAACAGACTTGGTTCTTATAAGTGTATTACACACAATCTAATAAAGGGACACAGCCTCGAGTTGTGTCCCTTTTTCTACGTACATATATTGCAGGAATCAGCCAAGTCGAAGGACTTAAAGTTGCTTCAGTATATACAAAAAAGCGCCCTAGCCCTCGAAATGCATGCGTCCAATGTCGGTGCGCTGCTGAGCGCCAGCAAAACTAATTTTGGCCAATTCGCTGTATGCTAAGTCAACCGCGCTCATGCGGTTCTCACCACCAGCCACCACTGCCAAGACTCGACCACCGTTGGTTTCCCACTGGTCATCAGCATTACGCTTTGTTCCAGCGTGATAGACTCGTGCATCATCAACATCTTGCAGCCCCGATATCACGTCCCCGCTGCGCGAGCTCGCTGGATATCCGGCACTGGCCAAGATCAAACATACACTCCACCCCTCATCAAAAGACAACAAATCTGGCTTCATCTCACCTTTGGACGCGGCTAGACAGAAACTAGCAAGATTCCCTTGCACCAGAGGCATCACCGCCTGGCACTCAGGATCACCGAAACGACAATTATACTCGATAATCTTGGGCCCTGCCGCTGTCATCATCAGGCCAAAATAAAGATAACCACGATACGGTAATCCATCTTTAACGAGACCGTCTACAGTCGGCTTAACAATCGTTTTTTCGATGAGAGCTAGTGTTTCAGCATCGACCAGCTGCCTGCTAGCAACCGCCCCCATACCACCTGTATTAGGGCCCTCATCGTTGTCACCAATACGTTTATAATCCCGCGCAGGTGTAAAAATTAAATATTCCTCATCGCAAACAGCCGCAAAAATAGAAACCTCTGGACCCACGAGGCATTCTTCGACAAGCAACCTCCCTGCCCCAAATTTGCGCTCGACGAGCACTTCGTTGAGAAAATCCTCGGCACTTGCCTCGTTTTCACACACGGCAACCCCCTTGCCTGCTGCGAGTCCATCAAATTTGAGCACAGTTGGGTAAACTCCACCGATAGCTGCCCGAGCCTCCGCAATATCCGCACAACCAGTTGCTGCCCCTGTTGGTATATGGTGTCTGAGCATAAACTCCTTGGCGAATTCCTTGCTGGCCTCAAGTTGCGCGGACTGCTTATGCGGCCCCCAACATGGAATACCCACCTTTTCACACAGATTTGCAAGCCCCTCATCTTTTACGAGGTAACTCTCCTCCCCAGCTACACAGAGGTCAATTTGATGACCCACCATCCATTCAATGAGGCTCTGCAAACCATCTACCTCGACACTCTGAGCTAAAGGCTGGATAGCATCGCTACCGGGGAAGCAATAGAGCTCAGTAGCCACTGGAGATTCATCCAGCGCCGTTATTAATGCATGTTCACGCCCGCCTTTTCCAACAACCAGAATTTTCATCACGCAAATGAAGCTGAGTGCGTGCGCTCACGCAAGTATTTCTGAGCAAAATCAGCTATTTTTTATTAGGAAAACACATATATTACTGCAATTCTTATCATGAAGCCCCTAAATCTCGTGTCATAATGGAATTTCGTCTATACTTGTGAATTTTTTTTAACCAAAATGTTGCGGGCAGATCATTTTGGATTATAGATCTGTGCGCGTCGGAATCATAGGAGGCTCTATTACAGACAAACCGCAAGTATTACCACGTGCAATGGCTACATTGCCAGATCCATCACAAACACTCGCAACAAGTCGAGAAATTCAAATCATACTCACTCATGTCGAATCATATTAAATCAGAGAAAGTAAACGGAATGCCAGTAGCTCAGGGCCTCTATGACCCTGACAACGAACACGACTCATGCGGAGTGGGATTTCTATGTCACCTCAAAGGCAAGAAGTCTCATGATATTATCAAGGGAGCACTCGACATGAATGTATGCATGGACCACCGTGGTGGTTGCGGCTTCGATGCAGCCACAGGAGACGGAGCAGGCCTCTTTTTCCAGCTTCCTCACAAGTTCTTTAAGACAGCCACCAGCGAACTCGGCTTTGAGCTACCAGACGAGGGCCAGTATGCTGTTGGCTTCGTCAATCTCTCCCAGAACCCCGAGGAAGCGGCAGCAGCGATTGAAACGTATGAGAAAATTGTCAAAAAAGAAGGACAAAGCGTTCTGGGCTGGCGTGATGTGCCTACCAACAGCGATATTTTAGGGAAGGCTTCTCGCGAATGTGAACCGATGATGAAACAAATCTTCATCGCCCGCTCCCCAGAAATCACTGACGACCTCGACTTCGAGCGCAAGCTCTACGTGATTCGCCGGAGAAGTTCACAAGCTGTACGCTACTGCACAACCAGTGGCTCAGAATCTTTCTACACTGTTACTCTCTCTGCCCGCACCATTGTCTACAAGGGCATGCTGACCACATGGCAGCTTAAGGATTATTTCCCCGACTTGCAGCACAAGGACATGGAGTCAGCCATGGCACTTGTTCACTCACGCTTCAGCACGAATACATTCCCAAGTTGGCCACGAGCTCAGCCATTCCGCTACATGTCTCACAATGGTGAGATCAACACAATGCGCGGCAACGCTAACTGGATGCAGGCAAGGCAAAAGCTACTCTCCAGCGGCGTGTTAGGAAAAGACCTCGACAAGCTTCTGCCAATCATTCGTGACGACGGCTCTGATTCCGCCATGTTTGATAACTGCCTCGAGTTCCTTGTCCTATCGGGCAGAACATTGCCCGAGGCTGTCATGATGATGATCCCAGAACCATGGGAAAACCATCAGCACATGAGTGATTCCAAGAAGGCATTTTACGAATACAACGCCACGCTCATGGAGCCTTGGGACGGCCCCGCATCCATTGCTTTCTGTGATGGTATTTCCATCGGAGCCATCCTTGATCGTAATGGCCTCCGACCCTCTCGCTACTATGTCACCAATGACGACCTCGTCATCATGGCATCCGAAGTAGGCGTACTTAAAGTTGATCCTGCCACGGTCATCAAAAAAGGTCGCCTAGAGCCGGGTCGCATGTTCCTAGTCGACACCGAAAAAGGCCGCATCATTGATGATGCTGAGGTAAAGGAGGACGTAGCTCAAACCAAGCCATACGGCGACTGGCTTGAGAAAAATCGTGTCTTCTTTGGCGACTTAGCAAATGGCGTCGTAAAGCCTGCGATCACAGGTCATGACCTCGTTCAACGCAATCGCGCCTTTGGCTACACCTTTGAGGACAAGCGTCAAATCCTTGCCCCAACTGCACTCACTGGCAACCAGCCACTGGGAGCAATGGGCAACGATACCCCTATTGCCGTCTTGTCCGACAAGCCTCAGTTACTCTACAACTACTTCAGACAACTCTTTGCCCAGGTTACCAACCCAGCTATCGATCCTATCCGTGAAGAACTCATCACATCAAGTGTAACCTTCGTTGGATCAGAGAGCGACATACTTCACCCAGGACCAGAGAACTGTCGTATGGTTAGACTTGAAAGTCCAATCATCGATAATCATCAGCTTGCAAGCCTCCGCGACATTGACCTTGATGGGTTCCAATCTGAAACCCTACCCATCCTTTACGTTCCCGATAAAGCTGAAGCCGGACTCGCTGCTGGTCAGCTTCCAGGCCACGCAGACAGCCCGGAAGTCTCTGACATCACGGAGGATATCGAATCTCTCTCGGGAGAGTCACTCAAACTAGCTCTCGACAAGCTTTTCAAGGCTGCAGACACCGCAATCTTGAATGGTGACAATGTTCTCATACTATCCGATCGTGGAATGAACGAAAAGAGCGCCCCGATTCCTGCATTACTCGCTGTAGCAGGCCTGCACCATCACCTCATCCGACAAGGCACACGCACCAAGGTGTCAGTCATACTTGAATCTGGTGAACCACGTGAGGTCCACCACTTTGCCGTGTTGCTTGGATTTGGATGCGATGTCATCAATCCCTATCTCGCCATTGACACACTCGCTCAAATGACTGAGGACGGTGAGCTTGAGATGGAGCATAGTGATGCTGTCCAAAAGTATTTGAAGGCATCCATCAAAGGAGTCATCAAAACCATGTCTAAAATGGGTATCTCGACAGTCGCAAGCTACCGTGGTGCTCAAATCTTCGAATGTATTGGTCTCAATAGCGAAGTAATCGACCAATACTTCACTCGCACAACCTCACGCGTCAAAGGAATTGGCCTTGGCGTTATCTCTCGCGAAGTCAAACTCCGCCACCATGACGCCTATAAGGATCGCGAAACTGAGAACGACGCCCTCGATGCCGGCGGCGTCTACCAGTGGCGTGCCGATGGCGAACGTCACCTCTTCAGCCCTCAAGCAATCCACCTCTTGCAACAATCCACAAGGATGGGCGACATGGCAGTCTTCCGTCAGTATTCCGACCTTATTGATGAGCAGTCAAAAGGCCTTTGCACATTGCGTGGCCTCATGGATTTCAAATTCGACTCAAACAAATCTATACCCATAGATGAAGTTGAGCCAGCCAGCGAAATCGTTAAACGCTTTAAAACTGGAGCTATGTCCTATGGCTCTATTTCAAAGGAGGCGCACGAAGCACTTGCCGTAGCCATGAACCGCCTCGGCGGCAAATCAAACACCGGAGAAGGTGGGGAAGATCCTTATCGATTCACCTGGACCAATGAAAGAGGCGACTCCAAGAAAAGTGCTATTAAGCAGGTTGCTAGCGGCCGTTTCGGCGTCACCTCTGACTACTTGGTAAATGCACGTGAAATTCAGATCAAAATATCTCAAGGAGCTAAGCCCGGTGAAGGTGGCGAATTACCTGGCCACAAGGTGTTACCAGCTATCGCCAAGGTGCGTGGAACCACTCCGGGAGTAGGACTAATATCCCCTCCTCCGCACCATGATATTTATTCAATTGAGGACATGGCTGAGCTCATTCACGACCTCAAAAACGCCAACACGGAAGCACGCATTAATGTTAAACTCGTCTCCGAAGTCGGAGTCGGAACCATTGCTGCCGGTGTCGCAAAAGCCAAAGCTGACGTTATCCTGATTTCCGGTCACGATGGTGGCACCGGAGCCAGCCCTCGATCCTCCATCCAACATGCCGGCTCTCCTTGGGAGCTTGGACTGGCTGAAACCAATCAGACCTTACTGCTCAACAACCTGCGTAGCCGAGTAATTCTAGAAACTGACGGGCAGCTCAAAACAGGTCGCGATGTCGTTATTGGAGCGCTCCTAGGAGCTGAAGAATTTGGCTTTGCCACCGCACCCCTTGTGACTCTAGGCTGTATTATGATGCGTGTTTGCCACAAGAACACATGCCCAGTCGGTATCGCTACCCAAAACGAGGTTCTTCGAGCCAAGTTTAACGGAGCTGTTGAAAACGTCGTCAACTACATGAACTTTGTAGCTGAAGAAATTCGTGAATTGATGGCTCAACTAGGTTTCCGCTCCATTAATGAAATGGTAGGCCGCTGCGATCTTCTCGAAATGCACTCTGCTGTCGATCACTGGAAAGCCAAAGGCTTAGACTATTCTAAAATACTCTACCGCCCCAAAGTTGGTGATGAAGTAGGCACCTTTGCTACCCAAGAGCAGGACCACTTGCTTGATCGAGCATTAGACAACACTACGATTCTCGATCTGTGCCGTCCAGCAATTGAAAACTACGAAAAAGTTCATGCCGAGCTTGATATCATCAACGTAAACCGAGTTGTTGGAACCATCACAGGAGCCGAAATTAGTCGCCGTCATGGTGCAGCAGGTCTACCTGAGGATACTATCCATCTTAAATTTAATGGCTCTGCAGGACAAAGTCTCGGTGCGTTTTGTCCAAAAGGCATGACCTTCGAACTTGAAGGTGATGCTAACGACTACATCGGCAAAGGTGTATGTGGCTCCAAAATCATCGTCTACCCACCAAAGTGCTCGCCACCCGAGCTTGTTGCTGACGAAAACATCATCGTCGGTAATGTTGCCTTCTATGGCGCTACATCTGGCGAAGCTTACATGGCGGGTGTTGCCGGCGAACGCTTCTGCGTGCGCAACTCAGGGGTGCATGCTGTCGTTGAAGGTGTTGGCGATCACGCCTGCGAATACATGACTGGAGGATCTGTCACCTGCCTAGGCAGCACTGGCCGCAACTTCGGTGCTGGCATGAGTGGTGGTGTCGCATACATCTATAACGAACACGGCGACTTCGAATCAAAACTCAACCGAGCTATGGTTAATCTCTACCCATTGATCGAGTGCAATTCTGAAGAAATTGACGAGGTCAAAGCTCGCATTCAGAAACATATCGATTACACAGGCAGTGCCAAAGGAAGCCGTATTCTCGGCAACTGGGAAGAAGAATCTGCTAAATTCCTCAAAGTCATGCCCGCTGATTACGAACGTGTGCTCAATGCACTCAAACGCGCTGAAGAGAGCGGTCTCGAGGGTGACGACGCCATACTAGCCGCGTTCAAAGAAAACGCGAAAGTCGGAAACTAACCGTTCCGCTCATTCATACGAAACAACTTAAAACTAACTCTACTCGAAATGGGAAAACCAACAGGATTTTTAGAATTTGAACGCGCGACCATACCGGATCGCTCACCGCTCGAACGTATTAAGGATTGGAAAGAGATCCACGACCATGGCAATGATGGCGCACTCAAAAAGCAGGCTTCACGTTGCATGGACTGCGGCGTGCCATACTGCCATACTGGCATCAATATCAGTGGCATGGCAAGTGGTTGCCCAATCAACAACCTCATCCCCGAATTCAATGACCTCATCTACCGAGATCGCTGGGATGAAGCTCTGCAGCGCCTGCGCAAAACCAATAACTTCCCAGAATTCACTGGGCGGGTATGCCCAGCTCCATGCGAGGGCTCTTGTGTGCTTGGCGTGATAGAGCCACCAGTGACCATCAAAAACATCGAGTGCTCCATTATTGATCATGGTTGGGACAATAACCTACTTACTCCAAACCCGCCAGAAGAGCGCACCGGCAAAACCGTCGCTGTCGTTGGTTCAGGACCTGCTGGTTTAGCAGCTGCAGACCAGCTCAATCAAGCTGGTCACAAAGTAACTGTATTCGAGCGTGCGGACCGTCCCGGAGGACTACTCATGTATGGCATCCCAAACATGAAGCTCGACAAGAACGAAATCGTCGATCGACGCATCAAACTCATGGAAGATGAAGGCATTGAGTTCAAATGTAATGTTTTCGTCTCAGAAAGTAACGAGTGGACTCCCGCCAAACTTCGAAATGAGTTTGATTCAGTTATTCTTTGCTGTGGTGCTACCAAGGCTAGAGATCTTCCCATCGACGGACGTGACGCCAATGGCGTCTACCAAGCCATGGAATTCCTCACTACAAATACACAGTATCAGCTAGACCATGACTTCGATGGAACTAACCCAGATCTCAATGCCACAGGCAAAGAGGTCATCGTCATTGGTGGCGGTGATACAGGCACTGACTGTGTAGGCACTAGTATACGCCAAGGCTGTAAAAATGTTATTCAACTAGAAATCATGCCCCAGCCTCCAGCTGAGCGAGCCGCCAACAACCCTTGGCCAGAATGGCCTAAAGTCTACAAAATGGACTACGGTCAACAAGAGGCCGAAGCAACTCAGGGTGCAGACCCACGCAGCTACCTCGTTATGACGAAGGAGATCCTCAAGGATGAAGAGGGCAACGTAACAGGACTTCAAATCGTCGACATCACCTGGGAGAAAAATGAGCAAGGCCAGTTCGCCCCTAAGGAAACTGATGGCACACTTCGCACACTCGATGCACAGCTCATTCTCCTCGCCATGGGATTCCTCGGGCCTGAGGAGAAAATCATCGATCAATTCAAACTTGATACCGATAACCGCTCAAACGTCAAAGCAGATCACGAGATCTACACGACCAATGTAGAAGGCGTTTTTGCTGCTGGAGACATGCGACGTGGCCAGTCGCTTGTCGTCTGGGCCATCAACGAAGGCCGTGGTGCAGCACGAGAGTGCGACCGCTATATGATGGGCTCTACCCAATTGCCTTAAGTTATCACGGCAACACATTTACAAGAGGGATCCTGTTAGCAGGGTCCCTTTTTTATTAGCACATGATAGTCTCACTAACGAAATGTAAATAAGCTGAAAACTCACCACCCAACCCCAAAGGCACTTTAGTAAGCTCGGCATATGCCGCCGCACCACTGCAATCAATCATTCTATAGAAAACCGTTCTTCAATGGTGCGCGCGAGAGGAATCGAACCTCCACAGGGTTGCCCCCACATGAACCTGAATCATGCGCGTCTACCAATTCCGCCACGCGCGCACTGAAGACAGCGGAATGAAACAGCTTGCCCCATGAATTGCAATCAAGATTTTATTCATTTTGATCATCATCAACTATGTAAACCTATTCATTAAATATTAACACACTGTAACTTTTCGTCTTCCCTTGAGCCAGAATTGCGATAAAAATTTTGTAGTTAATATGCTATTACCATCAACAGAAATACACGGAAATGTTGATGGCAAGACCGTTCAGACATTCACACTAAAAAACAAGAACGGCCTAGTCGCAAAGGTAAGTGAATTAGGGGCACACCTCACCAATGTCATATTAGACGGAGATGAGCTCACTCTCGGGCATGATAGTTTTGAGGGCTGGATGAACAATTCTCACTACTTGGGATCAAGCTGTGGCCGCTTCGGAAATCGTATTGCGTATGGAGAGTTCACTATCGACGATCAAAGCTACTCCCTCTCCAATAACAATTCACCTGCAGGCATACCATGCCATCTACACGGCGGGTCAATGGGCTTTCATACTAAAATCTGGAAGGGCACACCACTACATGAAGCCAACCGGCAGGGTGTCGTGTTCGCACTTCATTCTCCTAATGGCGATGAAGGATATCCAGGCAATCTCGAAGTAACGGTCACTTACTGGCTAGATGACAACAATGAACTCAGTTGGCTTGCTCAGGCAAAAACTGACCGTGCTACTATCGTCAATCTAGTCAACCACACATACTGGAACCTTAGTGGAAATTTCAACACACCCATCACGGATCATCAAATCCAGATTCACGCTGACTACTTCCTAGCCACAAACGCCGGCATGATTCCCACCGGTGAAATACATTCCGTTACCAACACCCCCCTAGACTTCACCAGCCCTCAGTTGATCAGCAAAGGGATTAATAGCGATTATAAAGCCATCAAAGTAGCTGGAGGCTACGACCACTGTTGGGTGCTTCGTGATCATCACGATAATGAAAAACTTCTTCAGACAGCTGCCGTCGTCCACCACCCATACAGCGGTAGAACACTTGAAATCCAGACCAACCAACTTGGCATTCAATTCTATACAGGCAACTTCTTATCCTCGCCCTTCGTGCACCGCTCTGGACTCTGCTTAGAAACTCAAGGTTTTCCTGACTCTCCCAATCACCCTAACTTCCCATCCGCTATTATCAGGCCTGGTGAGACTTATCACCACGAGCTTGTTTGGAAATTAAGTCACTAAAATTCCTTCTTTCAAAATCAAACAAGACCGCTAACCTCCAAAAAACTAACTACCCTATATTAATTAAAAGGCCCTAAGCCATACCACAACTCAATCAACATTATGCACCTCTGGATTATCGTATCATTCCTTGCCTTTACCGGCTTCGCAGCTTTCCTCACTTGGACTATCACAAAGAAAGACGAAAAAGGAAGCTCTGATGGCTTTTTCCTGGGTGGACGCAGCCTAACTTTCCCTATCATTGCTGGCTCACTTTTACTCACCAACTTATCAACTGAGCAAATGGTTGGCTTGAACGGTGCCGCATTTAATGATGGCCTCAGCGTCATGGCATGGGAAGTCATCGCTGTCATTGCTTTGGTATTGATGGCTGTTTTCTTCTTGCCGAAATTTCTAAAAACTGGAATTACAACCGTTCCCCAGTTTCTCGAGTTGCGCTACGACAGGAAAACTCAAACTGCGGCAAACCTTATTTTCCTTATCGCTTACGCACTTCTTTTAATCCCTATCATTCTCTATAGTGGTGCTGTTGGACTTTCTCAAATGCTTGATCTCAAGGGTTTAACCGGAATCGATGCTCCAGTGAGTATTTTCGGACACAGCGTCGCACCGGACACAATCATTTTATGGGGAACCGTGTGGATTATTGGAATCATGGGCTCTCTTTATTCTCGGTTTGGAGGTCTGCGCACACTTGCAGTGCTCGACACCATTAACGGTATCGGTCTTTTAATAGGTGGCTTCATGATTGCATGGTTTGCACTCAACAAAGTAGGTGACGGCCAAGGTGCACTTGCTGGCTGGACAGCGCTAAATGAAGCTCATCCAGAGCGCCTCACATCCATAGGAACAGGTGACCAGAGTGTCCCCTTCTCTACCTTGTTTACTGGTGTAGCCCTGCTCAATCTATTCTACTGGTGCACCAACCAACAAATCATTCAACGCACCTTCGGTGCTAGCAGCCTCGCTGAAGGGCAAAAAGGCGTCTTATTGACAGGCGCCCTCAAACTTCTTGGCCCTATCTACTTAGTTATCCCTGGAATTATAGCATACCACCTCTATGCTGCTGAAGGTGTTAAGGCTGATCAAGCCTACGGTAAGCTAGTCTTTGATTTATTGCCTCCTCACTTCACAGGATTTTTTGCCGCAGTAATGGTTGGAGCTATTCTCAGCTCCTTTAACGCTGCACTAAATAGCACCTCAGCACTATTCAGTATCGGTTTATATCGCCATGTGCTCAGACCAAACGGCAGCGAGAAAAACATGATCAACTCTGCCAAGGCCTTTGTCGTCTGCACTGCGATCGCAGCCATGTTCATCGCTCCTCTTCTTGCAGGACAGGCCAGCATCTTCAAATATCTCCAGAAGATGAATGGAATATATTTCATCCCCATTTTCGCAGTGGTCGTAGTCGGGCTTCTCCACAAAAGAGTCCCATCTATTGCTGGGTTTACAGGTCTTGTTTTAGGTCTGATCACAATCGCAGCTGGCTACTTCATTCCAGCATGCTCAAAGGCTCTAGCCACGGCGGGTATTCACGAATTTCACTTTCTAGGTATTGTTTTTGCTTTTCTTGTAATCGTGATGTTGATCATTACCGCGGTGAATCCACGACCTGAAGCTTGGGTTCTGAAGGCAACTAATCAGATAGACTTAACACCATGGAAAGGTGCAAAATGGGCAAGCGCAGCCTTAGTTGTCATCGTGATCACAATTTACGTCAGCTTTGCTCGCTAAAGCCAAGAACACATACTCGTTATGGACCTCAGCAAGCTCCGTCATCAGGCTGAAACTGGCTTGATTGACACTTTCGGAAAGGCCGCCACCATAACCGTCGCCGCTCCCGGTCGCGTCAACCTGATTGGTGAGCACATCGACTACTGCGATGGCTTTGTCCTTCCCTTTGCGCTGGAACAAAACATCATCATTGCAGCTACTCCAAACGGCACGTCCACCGTCAGGCTAGCCTCATCCCTGGGCGGCGACACTGTTGAAATAGACATCTCTGCCGACATCATCGAGACAGAACCCAGGTGGGCCAACTATCCGCGTGGTGTGATGCAATATTTCCGAGAGGAAACCGACTGCAAGCTCCCTGGTTTTGACGCCTATATAACATCTAACGTCCCCTCCGGCGGCGGCCTCTCTTCCTCCGCCGCCTTCGAACTTGCCACCGCCACCTTGCTAGAAGGCCTCACAGGAATCACGCTCGATACTAAAATCAAAGCATTACTTTGTCAAAAAGCTGAGCACAACTACGCCCACTGCCCTTGCGGCATCATGGACCAGTTTGCCTCAGCCTTCGGCCAGCCAGACCACCTCGTGATGATTGATTGCCAATCCGGTGAGCCCGCACTCGTCCCCTTTAAAAATCAAGAACTCACCGTTATTGTTGCCAATACATGTGTCGAACACGAACTCTCCGACGGTGGCTACGCCTCACGTCGCACAGCCACAGAAGACGGGCTGAAGATCATCGACAAGCCCAGCTGGCGTAATGTCACCAGAGAAGATGTTGAAACTGCCAAAGAGCGAATGGGAGACATCGTCTACCGACGATCTCGGCATGTTGTCGGTGAAATCCAACGCACCGCTGATGCTGCAGAAGCTCTCGAACATAGCGATTTTGATGCTCTTGGAAATCTTATGTATGCCTCCCATGCCTCTCTACGAGATGACTTCGAGGTTTCCTGCAAAGAACTCGATATCATGGTTGAAATCGCTCAGTCGCTTGGTAAAAAAGCTGGCGTAATCGGCTCACGCATGACGGGCGGAGGTTTTGGCGGATCCACCGTCACCCTCTGCGAATCAATTCATGCTGAAACTATCATCGAGGCACTAACCAAGCAATACACCACACGCACCGGTATCACTCCGGAAATATTCACCTCTCGACCAAGCTCGGGAGCCAGAATTCTCTAGCTAATCTTTCAGCTAATCTTCTCGCACATCACCATGCCTGCTGACTATCACAGCCACACCCCCCTCTGCCATCATGCCGAGGGAGAACCGGAACAATATGTGCAAGCAGCTATCAGCCAGGGTCTCACCGAATACGGCATCTCTGACCACGCCCCCGCTGTTCCTGAGCCATTCGATGACTGGAGAATGCTTACCAAACAACTCCCCGATTACTTTCAGTGGATAGACCGTGCCAAGGCTGCAGCCGATGGCAAAATTCCTATTCGTGCAGGACTCGAATGTGATTGGCTGCCCGGATGTGAACCTTGGATTGAGGAACTCAAAGGCAAATACAACTGGGATTACCTCATTGGCTCTGTGCACTACTTATCTGATTGGGATTTTGATAATCCTGCGTGGTTAGAAAAATGGGCCAAGACAGATATCGATGACGCTTGGAGTCGCTACTGGAAGACTTATACTGACATGGCTGAAAGCGGCATCTTCGACATTCTAGCACACCCTGACCTTATCAAAAAATTCGGCTATCATCCTTCGGGTGACCTTAGCCGCTATTATGAGCCGGCCATCGACACCATAGCCACTGCGGGATGCGCTATCGAAATCAACACTGCGGGATGGCATAAGCCCTGCAAAGAATCCTATCCTGCCGCCGACTTCATCGATCTCGCTTGTTCTGCCGGTATCCCCATCGTCATTTCATCAGACGCTCATCGCCCCGAGGAGTTGGGACGTGATTTTGACAAAGCAACAGACTTAGCAAAGCAGGCGGGCTATACCGAAACCCTGCTATTCGATCAATACCAACGAAGCTTTGAGGCTTTATAAGGCTTTCTCTTTACTTTGCCGCCACATGGCAAATCCAATAAACCCAAGTCCAGCAGCGATCATAAATGTCGAATAAAACTGGCCTTTAGTAAGTGCTCCGATCATCGCCGAGTCAGGTTCACGGTAGCTCTCCACAATGATACGGAACACCGCATACAGCAGGAAAAAAAGACCCGTGATTACCCCATTGGCAAGTTTTGGGAACCTAACCCTTACAGAAAACAAAACAGCGAACAAAACCAAGCCCTCAAGTATTGCTTCATACAATTGTGACGGATGGCGAGCTTGGAGATATTGGCCTAATGTTTCAGAAAGCTCTGAATTGTTGCGGGCTGCACTTACTACCGAATCATAAGAAAGCTCCCCTGTTCCTAATTCAGGAGCGACTTGCCGGCAGGCATAATATGCCTCGTTAATCGATGCCTTATTGTAATTCAAATCTTCATACAGAGATGCTGGGAATTTGATCGCCCAACTTAAGCTACTAGCAATGCGACCATAGAGCTCCCCATTAATGAAATTTGCCAAGCGAACTAAGCCAATGCCGATAGGAGCCACTACACACAAGCCGTCCCCGACGGCTGTCCAAGAAACCTTATTTCGTTTGGCATAGACCCAAGTGAATATCATCAAGCCTAGAATCCCCCCATGGCTAGCCATACCTCCATCCCATACACGCAATACCATTAAGGGATCAGCGAGTAGATCCCTCCATCCTTGGAAATCATTTTCAGGAATTTGATAAAACAATATATATCCAAGCCGGCCACCGATAAAGACACCAAAAAAGGCCGCGTAGGCAATAAAGTCAGCTACCTTTTCCTCAGGCATTACCCACAGTTTTTTACGTGCTTGCCAGCGTAATAAATAATAACCGAGCACAAAGGCCAGCAAATAACCTAAACCATACCAGCGAAGCTTAATCGGACCAACAACATCAAAGATGACTGGATCCATATTGTGAATGTAAGTTGCTAGCATGAGTTTAAATGATACCAATGAAATGTTTCCGGCAAGAGATATTTATGTGAGTTGTATTACAAATAGGCAGTAAGAGCGTCAACCTCTGCTTGGTTGAGCCGCTCTACTAACGCGATGGAGAGATCCACCATTGCATGGTAATCTCGTACATCAATCACTGCATTATGTGAATGAATATAACGAGCCGGCACACCCAGCACAATGGTAGGCACACCTATACCCGATAACTGAAATGCACGAGCATCTGTTCCTCCACTGCTCCGAACGGCAAGCTGGTGGCTAATATTCTGTTTTTTGGCTACCGCTACCGCAAAATCTACGAGTGCTGGATTCATCACTGCTGTCGGATCTTGAAGTCGTATCTGCACACCTTGGCCCACCACCCCCTGTGCCGACGCCCTTGCCATTCCCGGCGCATCATCTGCAGGTGTCCCCTCAAGCACGATCGCAACATCTGGCTTCGCCTTCACCGCCGCCGTAGTCGCACCACGAACACCAAGCTCCTCCTGCACAGTGCCACAAGCAATCAGCGTATTAGGGTGAGTCTTTGTAGCGAATGCCTGCATCGCTTGAATCGTCGCCGCCATCCCGACTCTGTTATCAAGTGCCTTAGCCATCAATAGATCAGGCTTGTGCATTTGGGTGAAATCACTCATCGGCACGACAGGATCACCGAGATGAATTCCAAAATTTTGTTCTAAATCACTGCGACTTGATGCACCAACATCGATAAACATTGCCTCGATAGGAAGGACTTTAGACCTTTCAGAATCTGGCAAAAAATGAGGTGGCTTGGAGGTAATCACCCCCGTAATTTTACCTTCATTACGTGTGCATACTACGACTCGCTGGGCCAGTAAAGTGTGCGACCACCAACCACCTAGGCTGACAAACTGAATAAATCCGTCTGGAGTAATATTCTGCACCCTAAAGGCAACTTCATCCATATGCCCAGCCAGCAAAATCCTTGGCCCACTACCTGACTCACAAAAAACAGACCCCAAACCGTCGGTAGTCAGCTCCCCCATGCCCTCTAGTTGATTTGCAAATACAGCTCGAACTTCATGTTCAAACCCAGGTGCCGCATGAGCATTGGTTAGCTCCTTAAGTAAATCGATCGCCTTATCGTGCATAAATGAGAAATTATCAGCCCGAGCACATACTTCAATCTTGATTCTTTGCCTATGTTTCTTAAATGTCTCTCCATGGCTCAAGTTACTGACCTCCACATCTCCAGCAATATTCCTCTGCCCACACCTTCCCTTCTTCTATCTGAGGTTGAACGTTCCCAGCAACAGGCCGAATTTATGGCCGAATCCCGCCAACACATTCGCAACATCCTCAACGGCGACGACAAGCGCCTCTTAGTCATCTGTGGTCCTTGTTCAATTCATGATCCTAAAGCTGGTATCGAATACGCAAGAAAACTGGCTAAGTTAGCAGAGCAAGTCAAACACCAGATCTACATCGTGATGCGTGTTTACTTCGAAAAACCCCGCACCACCGTCGGGTGGAAAGGTATGATTATGGATCCATGGCTTGATGGATCTGACAACATTCCCGAAGGATTACGACAAGCTCGTCTCTTTCTCAGAGAAATCATCGATATTGGTTTACCCACAGCCACAGAACTACTTGACCCAATCACCCCACAATACATTGCCGACCTAATCAGCTGGTCAGCAATCGGGGCTCGCACCACAGAAAGCCAGACACACCGCCAAATGGCATCTGGCTTATCAATGCCACTTGGGTTCAAAAATACTACTACTGGGGATTTAGTCGCCGCCGTCAATGCGATCAAAGCCGCCACGCAGAGCCAAACTTTCCTCGGAGTCAGTGAGCAGGGCGTTGCTTCAGCGGTAACCACATCAGGTAATCCTGACTGCCACATCATTCTAAGAGGTGGCGACGGTGGACCAAACTACGGCGCTGACGATATCGCGGTGACTTCCGATCTACTAACTCAACACGGATTGCAGCCATCAATCATGATTGACGCATCACACGCCAACTGCGGAAAGAAGCAGGAACGAATGCCCGCTGTGTTTGATGAAATCGTTCGTCAGCGCACTGCGGGTAACGAGCAAGTTACAGGAGCTATGCTCGAAAGCAATCTCGTCGCTGGAAACCAAAGCTTCCCACAACCGATAGATGAGCTCACCTACGGCCAATCAATCACCGATCAATGCATTGACTGGGACACCACGGAGAACATCATTCTCAATGCTGCTTCTGCACTTAAAGAGGCAGGCGTCGCTGGCTGAAAGAGAAGCATTAAGAGCTGGATTATTCCTGTGTCAGCCACATGATTTCTGAGCAAACTTTTGCAGCCATTGACTTTGAGTCAGCTGGTGCAGAGCGTGGTCAAACTGATGTTCCCGTTCAAATCGGAATGGCCTCTTGGTCCATGAAGTCTGGTCACGATGAGCATTTCACATCGTTCATACAAACCAGCAAAAACATCACCTGGTCAGCCCAGAAGGTTCACGGCATTTCGACAGGTGATCTAGCCGATGCGCCATCATTAATGCAACTCTGGCCCAACATTAAAGCCATCTTATCTGACCGGCACGTCGTCGCACATGGACACGGCACGGAGAAGCGTTATCTAAACGCATTTCCAGGTCACGGCTTAGGCCCCTGGATAGATACCCTTCAACTATCTCGTGCGGCATGGCCTGAACTCAAATCACATGCCCTAGGAGACCTATGCGAACACTGGCAGCTAACACCTAGAGTTAGCCAAATTGTTAAAAATAGATCATGGCACGATGCTCTCTACGATGCAACAGCATCACTGGTGCTACTTGAGCTCCTCATTGATCAATTTGATCTAGCAGCGTCTTCAAGCCATATATTGCTCAAACCTGATACCAGCTACTGGCACAGCTTGAAGCGTCGTAACCAATAATTATTCTCCCTGCCATTCACCATATTGGCGAAACTTCTGGTAGCGCTGTTCCAGCATGTCTTCCAAACTAAGGGCTTGGAGAGATTCAATATGAGCTAAAACAGCCTTACGAAGATTATCCGCAGCCTCACGGTGGTCATGATGAGCACCTTGTTTCGGCTCTGGAATGACCTCGTCAATAAGCTTGAGCTTTGCAAGATCAGGTGCCGCAATTTTCATTGCCTCAGCTGCCTCAGGGGCATGTTTGCGGTGCTTCCAGAGAATAGCTGCGCAGCCTTCTGGGCTGATAACAGAGTAATAAGCGTTCTCCATCATCAATACACGGTCCGTAACACCAATCCCAAGCGCTCCGCCTGACCCACCTTCTCCGAGAACGACAGCAACGGTTGGCGTTTTCAGCAGCATCATTTCTCGTAAATTATACCCAATTGCTTCAGCTATGTTTCGTTCTTCGGCGCCAATGCCGGGAAAAGCACCGGGAGTATCAATTAGACAAATAACTGGAAGTTTGAATTTTTCAGCAAGCTGCATTAACCGCAATGACTTGCGGTAGCCCTCAGGATGCGCACTACCGAAGTTGCGCTTTAAGTTCTCCTTAGTATCCCTTCCTTTTTGATGACCCACAACCACGACACGTTGTCCGCCCAAGGTGGCAAAACCACCCGGCATCGCATGGTCATCACCAACATGACGATCTCCATGGAGTTCACAGAAGTCATCAAACACATGTGAAATGTAATCAAGCATGAATGGGCGATTGGTGTGGCGTGCTATTTGAACTCGTTGCCATGGAGACAGATTATCATAAATGTTATTCCTGGTCGCTGACAACTTCCCTTCCATCGCAGAAATTTCATCAGACATGTCGATATCCTGTGTCTGAGCCTTATTCTTAAGGTTTTCAAGTTCGGCTTCTAGCTCGGCAATGGGCTTTTCAAAATCAAGAGGCTTCATATAAGTAGGTTACCGGTTATCGTTGTATAATTTGGTGAAATAAAAAGAAAAATTGGTCAATCTCTGCCGCGGAATTTTGATATTCTCTATTGTTTAATTTCAACATCATTTCCTGGCCTAAGTAAGAGCGGTAGCTCTTCCATATCTATCTTCGAGAGCATGAATCCTAGACTTGGCTCATTGGTATTGTCACTTGAAAAACATCTAATGGCGAGTGATTTATCAGACAAGATAATCACCTTGTTGGAGCCACGGTACTCCTCAGCATGGTTCAAATAAAGTTTTCCCTCCTGCTCACCTCGAATAAGTCCGATTTTACAACGTTTCGATTTAGACCTGCTCGTATAAGATGCATTCAGCAAGGCATATTCCTTGATAAACTCTCCACCATTCCAGATCGTCAGCGTGTTACGTCGTAAATCAATGACAGCGCGCATCTCCATGGGCATAACGACGAGCTTGTCACCTGGGTGTAAACTACGGTGATCGCTGCGTTTAAGCCCACTCAAGTGCACTAAACTATCCATTGTCGTTTTATTTTCTGCAATAATACGCGAAAATGTATCGCCGGAGCGAACAGAGACTACTTTCTTTCCCTCCAGCTTGGCGGGGTCGAGTAAACGATCTAGGTTGATCTCGCCCAAAATTCGCCGACATTCTGTAGCACACTCCGCAGAAGGATAGAAACTGACGATATATTTCATCTTTTCTTCTGCCTCCTGCATCGACTCCTCCGCCAACAATTCCTTGGCTCTTTGAAAGGCTTTTTCGCCCGGTTTGTTTCCATTATCTTGAACTTGGTCGGTCTTCACTTTAAGTTCTTTCTCAGCCATTCGCTGACGTTCCATCATGGCACCCGGCAAATCTTCTACAGAACCTGTATAATCTTTGATTAAGTATACAGTTGAGCCGATCACGCTGAGCACAAGCAGCATCGCGACCGACTTGATAATGAGCATAATTCGCATGAAAATGATGAGGAATTATCGGGGAGCAGCCCGCTATTAGAGCAATCCCTTACGTTTGAAGTCAAAGACGTTAATGTCTGCCGACTTGCCAATCATCTCGATGGAAAACTTCAACAAACAAACCTCCCATGCATCATCCACTCCTTCGATAATCGCTAACATTGGATCACCGGTCGCCTTGACATCAGCAAGCACCTTGTCTCGCACTGATTCCATGTTGTCGCTGAGAACGGATTCTGTGACGTGGCTGCGTTTAAATACAAAGCCATATTGGAAAAAAACAGGCTCAAGTTTGTTAGTTTTCAACCAGTCGATAAATTCACCAGCTTTCTCTTGAAAACCCTCCAGCTCCACTCCCTGCATCACATCAGGACGTATGATTTGAGGTTTCTGCGCTTCCATCTCACCCTGCCGAATGCGAACCTGCCCAACTGAATCCATAGGCTCACTGAGCATCGTAAATTTGAAGCGAGTGGCACCAAACGTATCGATTCGTCTGTCGGGCTCATGCAAAAGACGCGCGGTTTCCATTGCATATTGAATGCTGTCAGGAGAATGTTCCATTAGATGTTAAAATTTATTAGTATTACTCCCAGTATTCTCGCATGAAACGACAAACATGCAATCATTAGCATTCGCCAGTCGATATATATTAGGACCTAAAAAAGAGCAGACCCAATACTGAGTCTGCTCTGGAATTAAATTATTCAAGCTTTGCGAGGTAGCTTGTTGCTCCCCAGCCAGCACTGTAGATCTAATTGATTAGGAATTTGCTGACACGTATGTGACGACGTCACTCACGCTCTGAAGTTTCTCAGCATCTTCGTCAGGAACTTCGATTCCGAACTCTTCTTCAAAAGCCATAACAAGCTCAACAGTATCGAGTGAATCTGCTCCGAGATCTTCGATGAATTTAGCTTCTTGCTTAACTTGGTCAGCATTTACGCCGAGTTGCTCGACGATGATATCTTTTACTTTGGATTCGATGTCAGACATTATTGAATAGTATAGTTGGTTGGTTGATGAAGATGTAGCCTCGAGGCTCTCTATTGGCAATACTGAAAATAATCTTTTATCGCCTAATCCTACTCAGGGTTCTTGCCAGCCGACTCTTCACCCTTATTTTCATCCTCCGCATCGCCTGCCTCTTGGTCTACATACTCAACGACCTCGCCTTTAAAGTGATCCATTAAGTAACAAAACAAGCGCTCGGCAGGAGCCCCGTCCTCTTCTTTGAATTGACCGTATACCATTCCATCCAGCTTTGCCTTTTTCTCACTTCCCCTATCATCATAATAGATGAGAGCTAGTCCCTTGCTATCCCAATTCCGCTTATCAATACGTAACATATCAGCATACGGAATACGTTTTCCATTCTGGGTATACAAAGCCTCCTCATCAACGCTAATGCTTCGACCTGATGTTCGTATCAGCACATACAGCGTAAACAGCAGCAAAAGTCCGGTTACACCAGCGGCATAAAATTGCTCACGTATCTTACCTGCGTCCATCGGGTGATCCATAGGCTCAGAATCCCATTTTCTCTCCGCAGCATATTTTTCCCACAGTTTAATGGCTCCATTTTGCCCGCCTTTAGAGGACATCAAATCATAACTGCCAGCAATAGACTCCGGCCACGACATAGGCAACTGGGTATCTTTAGGTAGAATAGCGCTCGCATCCTCGGGGAATATACACTCTTGAGACAATGCATGTTGCTTCCAGTCAGATTCACTGATGTCACTTTCCTGCTGCATCTTTTGAAACTGCAGGCCCGCGCTCTTGAAGTTTTCGTATAAATAGAACTGTAGATTCTTAGCACGATACCCCGTCAATCCATCCTGCAAAAAAAGCACGAAAAACACCCCGAACATAACAAGAATTGCCAATGCCCGCCAAAAGAACCACTTAGTAGGCTTACATTTCAGCTCATTTTTTATCGAAGTTGGGTCTAAAGAATTAGTCATAAATAAGAGGCCGTAACTTTGCATACAAACCGAGCAAGCTAGAAGCAAAAAATCGATGCAATATGCACTCGCTTTCGCTGGCTTCAGATGTGACACTCTGGCGAGAATTCTCTTATCGCAAAGTCAGCCAAATTTTAAGCGGCTTTGAAAACATTCTAAATCAGATACAACATTATCTTCGCAATAATGAATCGCAAAGAAACTATCAGGCTTACATCTCTGGCCTCCTGTGCTGGATGAGCGTCCAAACTGGATCCGGGGTCACTTACGCAGGTTCTGCGTGGCTTACCCCAATACCATGATGATCGGCTGCTTGTTGGCTCCGCCACTGCAGATGATGCAGGCGTCTTCAAAATTGATGACGAACGAGCCCTCGTGCAAACGACTGACTTCTTTACTCCCATTGTAGACGACCCCGTCCTCTATGGTCGCATTGCTGCGGCAAACTCACTCTCTGATGTCTACGCCATGGGAGGCCGGCCACTCACAGCACTCGCCATTGCTGGAATGCCCACAGAGCATTGCGACAATGATATCATCCAAAAAATATTCAGAGGTGGTGCTGAAATGTGCGTCGAAGCAGAATGCAGCCTAATGGGTGGACACACGATCAAAAACCCTGAGCCTATCTATGGGCTTGCTGTCACCGGCATCGTCCACCCAGATCGTTATTTGGGAAATTCTCTCGCTAAGCCGGGAGAAATACTAGTTTTAACCAAGCCTTTAGGAAGCGGCATTGTCTCAACTGCCATCAAACGAGGCGAGTGTAACGAGCAATTAGCCGACCACGCAGCTCAGCTTATGGCAACTCTCAACAAACCTGGAGCCACTCTTGCCGAGAGAGCATTACTGCGCTGCTGCACCGATATCACAGGTTTTGGCCTCAGTGGTCACCTCATAGAAATGTGCAAAGGTAGCCAAGTCAGTGCTGAGCTCGATGCTAGCGCATTCCCCCTAATGACATCCGAAATCACCTCATTCATAGAGTCTGGATGCGTGCCAGGTGGCAGCAAAAAGAATTTGGATTATAGCGCTCCTGACACTCACTTTGAAGATAATGTCAGCGAAGCAGAAAAACTAATTTATGCAGATGCTCAGACATCCGGCGGTCTCCTACTCAGCGTACCAGAGGAAAACATCGATGCTGTCATGGAAACACTTGAGGAGACCTCTGCACCATGCGCCAGTATTATCGGCAGAACTACCGAACCTCGTGAACACTCGGTCTATTTGACCAGCTCCTAATATTCGTGAAAAAACATCTACCCATTGATCTCAATTCGCTACCAGAAGAGGGCAAAACATACTCGGGAGAACTTGACGGTTCTATTTTTTCAGCCAAGGGCGAAAAAATAAAAGCTGAAGGGCCTCTTTATTATGATGTTTTTATCCAAAAATTTGACAGCGAACTTCTCATCAGAGGCAACCTCACTGCCAGCTTTGTTTTCTGCTGTGATCGCTGCTTAGCTGAATTCACACAAACCATTGACGCTGAAAACATAAGCCTCTGCCAAGAAATTACTAATTCACCACTAGATATCAGTGAAATCTTGCGAGAAGAGCTCGTCATTCTTATTCCAGACTATCCTCACTGTGATCAAGGCGATGATTTGCAAGAATGTAATTTAGATTCTCGGTATTTAGCAGTGGACAAACCCCCTTCTGATGAGGTAAAGACGCCCCTCCAAGACGAAGAACCTAATCCTTGGGATGCTCTGGATGCACTTGATGATTAGCCCTCATCGCAATTAAACTAAGCTTTCTAGCACACCAAAAGGCTCTAAATCAACAACTTAAACAATCTCAACCTACTATTACCATGGCCGTACCCAAACGCAGAACATCCAAAATGAAGCAAAAGATGCGTCGCGGAGCCAACCGCTGGCGCGCCCCCAAGCTCAAGACATGCCCAGAATGCGAAAGCCGCGTTCCTTCTCACATTGCATGTCCCCATTGCGGAACATACCGCGAGCGCCAAGTTCTAGAAGTGGATGCCCTCTAGGCCCACCTCGATTTAACTCATTGCTCACGAAGCGGAATGTCTCGGCATTCCGCTCGTTTCATGTAAACACATAGCTTTACTATGCGTCACAGTATTGCTCATCAAACTACCGAATCATGAAAATTGCTATTGATGCCATGGGTGGCGACCACGCACCTACCGTAAACATTGTTGGTGCTCGTGATGCTCTCAAAAAATATCCTGATATTGAAACGATTTTCTTGGTTGGCAACTCAGAGTTAATTAAACAAGAAATTCAAGAGCATCAGTTAACCGACCCTCGGGCTGTCATCATCGATGCTCCTGATGTTGTCGAAATGCATGAGTCTGGAGCTAAAGCTCTGCGCCGAAAAAAGAAATCCTCGATCTCCATAGCTACTGATATGGTGAAATCAGGGGACGCGGATGCCGTAGTAAGTGCCGGTAATACGGGCGCTGCTGTTGCGGCAGCTACGGTCAAGCTCAGAACTTTACGTGGAGTTGAGCGTGCTGGAATTGCCTCAGCCATACCCAATGAATACGGTATTTGCCAGCTACTAGATGCAGGAGCCAACCCTGAGGCAAAGCCCGAACACCTGTTAACTTACGCTGTAATGGGCGCGGTCTACTCGCACTTTGTTCTTGGTGTTAAACAACCAAAGATAGGCATTATGTCTAACGGTGAAGAGGATGAAAAAGGCACCAAATTCACCAAAGAAACCTTTGCCCTCATCAAAGATCTTGAATCATCAGGCAACGCCCCATTTGATTTTGTAGGCAATGTCGAAGGACATGATTTGTTTGAGAGCGATCTTAATGTTGTGCTGTGCGATGGCTTTACTGGCAACATCATACTGAAAAGCTGCGAAGCTACCGCCAAGGCGATGTCCAAATGGCTCAAAGAAGAATTCAAACGTAACCCTCTTCGTATCCTAGGTGCAATCATTGCTAAAGGTGCATTCAAAGCAGTGAAGAAAAAAAGCAGCTATGAATACGTCGGTGGCTCTCCCCTACTCGGAGTAAATGGTGTGTGCATCATCGGTCATGGTGGGTCTTCTGCGCTTGCGATTGAGAATGCAGTTCGAGTTGCGCGCGAGACAGTGAGTCTCAAGGTTAATCCACACATTGAACAAATGCTGGATCGCATCAATGCAGAGTCTTCACACTCTGTGTAAATCCTCTCAGACATCGGCTATTTTGCTGTTCAAGTGTCTATTCTTGTCTAGATTTCTTACATCTCCACTTCGTCTGACTTTATGAATTCATCCACTTCTGTTATGCCCGTCACCATCGCTGGCACTGGTAGTTACCTTCCTGAGCGTATTTTAACCAATGATGAGTTAGCCAAGGTTGTAGATACTAGTGATGAGTGGATCACCTCTCGCACAGGGATCAAGGAGAGGCGTATCGCAGCTGAGGGCGAGTTCACATCTGACATGGCCGCCAAGGCCGCAGAAAAGGCTCTAGAGCAAGCGAGCATAGCGGCTGAGGACATCGAGCTCATCATCGTAGCGACCATTACTCCTGACACACCCACCCCTGCTACAGCTTGTCACGTGCAGGCCAAACTTGGATCATTCTCTGCCGTTGCCTTTGATATTTCAGCGGCCTGTTCTGGGTTCTTATACGCGATGAAAATAGCCAAGCGCCTCATATCCGATGGTGCCTATGGCAACGCTCTCATCATTGGCGCAGAAAAGCTATCATCAGCCACTAACTGGGAGGACAGAAATACCTGTGTGCTTTTTGGTGACGGTGCTGGGGCCGCGGTGCTGCGAAAAAGTCAAGACGGCGAGGGTCGCATCTTAGCAACCGAAATGGGAACTGACGGAAGACACACTAATCTCCTAGAAATTAAGGGTGGGGGCTCAGCTTGCCCTATTACTCCAGCAAATGCTGAATTGAACTTACAAACTCTGTCGATGCAAGGGCGTGAGGTCTTCAAGCTTGCGGTCAACGCCATGCGCACGGCAGCCGAAACTGTCATCGAACGTGCCGGCCTGACACCAGAGGATATTACCCTCGTCGTTCCTCATCAAGCCAACTTACGTATCATTGACGCCATTGCTGACCGTTTATCTGTGCCAAATGAGAAGGTCTTCGTCAACCTCGACAAATACGGCAACACATCTGCAGCTGCCGTTGCCATAGCCCTGGACGAGGCTCATCGGGAAGGCCGCTTTAAGCGTGGAGACAACATCATCCTCGTTGTCTTTGGCGCCGGCCTTACCTGGGCTGCTACTGCCATTGAGTGGTAATCGCTTAGCCGTATCTCCGGACCTGCGGCTCAGCAGGCTCCTCTTCCTCTTCGATATCCACCTTGCGGTGTACCCAAACACTTTGCACTAAGCCAAGCAGGAACATAATCATCACGATAAACGTTCCCGAATAACTCACCAAGGGCAATGGAATACCCGTGATTGGTGTCATGAGAACGCACATCCCAATATTTTCGAAAATATGGGAAAACATAAGCGCTACCACAGCCGCTGCAATAATTTTTCCTGAGCTATCTCGGCTGTAAAAAGCAATGAATAAACATTGTATTAGAAGCATGGAATAGCCAAGGAGTAGCAATAAACTGCCACGAAATCCCTGCTCTTCACCAATAACTCCGAAAATAAAATCATTGTGGGCCGTTTTCCATGGAATGTATTTCTTATCGTGAAGTGAACCTCTTTCACTTGAAGCATTCCATCCTAAACCTTTCCAACCAGCTTTCCCTATCGACGTGGAAACCCAATACGGCGCATATGCATCACCGTTAATATCGACCTCACGCCCATTAAGCATGGCAAGGTAAAGCTCGATACGCTCAGAGCCACGCTCTGATGCTTTTGGTAAAATAATAAAATATGCCAGCGCTACACAGCCTGTCGCAATGATACTGAGCAATAGCATATAGCGATATGGTATACCACTCACCAACATGATCACAGCTGTCACCGGCAACCATACGAGCGCTGAACCCATATCCCCCATGGCAACTACAATCAGAAATGGGACCCCAGCCAAGACTCCGATAATACCCAGCTTGATACACGGCAGGCTGAAAAAAACATGCCAACGAGGCAAGTCCTGCAACAAAGATCCCATCAGAACAATGCCACCAGCAATACCAAGCTGGGTGGGCTGAAATGAAATCACCCCCAAGCTAATTTGGTGCACATCACTTCCCTTGTAAATAGCCATGATCATTAGCGCCAAACCAGACAGATACATCGGTATACCGAGCCATCGAATCCAACGGTAATCAACCAATGCCGTGACTAAAAACACGATGCAACCAACCACAATCCAAACCTTTTGGCGGTGAGCGTAATATTCTCCGCCATTGGGTAAGTGCCGCGCTGCACTTTCTATTGCATAAACCCCAAAAATCGCCAATGCCAGCATCGTAAACACCAACAGCCAGTTCATTCCTAGAATTTTTCGGAGTAACGGAGTCATCATTGTGCTTACAAGTCTATCAAGTCAAACTGAACTTATTGGCCAACCGCCTTGGGCGCTGAATGATTTAATTCCTCAAGCATCTCAGTGGTTATGTCTATTGCACCTTTAAGATAGATAAAGAACGAAACCTGGTTGGTATTTTTACCAGACTTATCGAATACAAAGTCATAGGATTGCCTTTCTGAAAAAACCACCACCTTACCCCGTATTTCAGACATGATACCTTGCATGCTAGCAGACTTACGCATTGTTACCTTCTTTTTATTTTCAAGCTCTGTCTGTTTCATTTCCGCTAAAAGAACCTGCCGCTGCTTGTCTATTAACTTAAATTCTTGGGAGTATTTGAAGCTCGTATTTTCATCCAAGGATTCATCTTTCAAAGATTCCTGTAACAACTTCAACTGCAGCACCATTTCATTAATTTGCTCAAGCTGCAGGTTCACTGTTTTCTGAATTGCTGCATAGTCCTGGTTGAATTGCTTTTGAGCCTGCTCGGTTCTGTAATATTCCTTGAAAAGCTTTTGGATATCGACCACCCCAATCTTAGGATTTTCTGCAACCGCACTCGTCATTAAAATGCTGCAGGTAACAATCACCACAGATATTTGCTTTAAAGTTTTCATTATAAATTAGAGTTCAACAGCTCTGTTAAATTGCCTTCTTCGAAAGTGCTCGTCAATAGCATCCCTATTCTTAAAACAACAAACGCCCTTTCCGAGTGGAAAGGGCGTGATGAAATGCACTCCGAAAAGTTTAATTTAAAATTATCTAGTGTTACTCAGCAGATGCCTTAGGAGCATTTGCATTTAGCTTGGCCAAGAGCGCCGTGGTAGCATCTGTAGCATCCTTCGTGTAGAGCAAAAATGGCACCTGGTTGGCACTTAAACCTGATTTATCTAATACGTAGTCGTAATCTTCTCCCTTAGCGTGGTCGACGATTAATTTTTTAATCTCTTCAAGAATACCCTGCATGCTTGCTTGTTTTTTCAATTCAAGGGCACGGGTGCGTCGGCTCAAAAACTCACGACGCTCACGGTCCATCGCTTTAGCTTCATCGAGCTTAAGTTGAAAGTCACGTGACTTGTCGCGTTTCACCCCATCTGCAATTGTAGGATCTTCGATTTGCTTTTTGAGTCCTTGCAATTGCTCTTCAAGCTCACGAATACCTGTGAGACGCTCATTATTCTCTTTTTGAATACGGGCGAACTCCTCACTGAATTTTTGCTGTTCATCAGCAGTTCGGTGATATTCTTTGAAGAGTATTTGCATGTCGATCGTTGCAATCTTGAGGCGCTGGGCAGAGGCTGATGACGCACTGAAGAGCGCAACAAAGCACAGAGCGGCGGCAATTTTAAGGTGTTGTTTCATAGTGATTGGTAGTATTTGTTCGTTTGATCTGGCAACAGCTCAAGATCTTACAGCTCAACGAAATAGATATTTATTCGGACGAATATAAAAACTTCGTATTGCAGGGCAAACCTGCACCGAATAGCTTACGCCGTCAATATCTATCCCCGTCTATACTTCGATACCCTACCTTCTTTCGCACCTTAAAATGAACGTCGCAAAAACCATCACCTCTCTTGAAAAATCACTCAGTGAAATTACTTCTGATTACACAAAGATACTTGTGCCGACAATGGGTTCATTGCATGCGGGCCACCTTGCTCTCATTGACGAAGCCAAACGCACTTCTGGGGGCAAAGGGTTCGTTATCCTTAGCCTGTTCGTCAATCCGACTCAATTCGATCAAGCTGACGACTTGAAGCATTACCCTCGATCGCTGGAGATGGACTTAACGCTCTGCAAGAAACATGGTGTAGACCTCGTATTTGCGCCTGATAGTGATATTATTTATCAAGCTGATCACTCTGTCACCGTCAGTGAATCAATTTTATCTAAGAGGCTTTGTGGAGCATCCAGAACCGGCCACTTCGACGGTGTCTGCACCGTTGTATTAAAACTCTTTAATCTAACCCGAGCTGATATCGCCATCTTTGGCAAAAAAGATTATCAACAGCTAGCCATTATTAGGCGAATGGTAAGAGATCTTAACATCCCTACTCACATCAAAGGTGTAGATACTGTGAGGGAAGCTAGTGGCCTTGCTTTGTCATCAAGAAATCAGCGCTTATCAGAGCCTCAACGTTTGGATGCCCCACGAATCAGGCAAGGCATGCTAGCAGCCCTGACTGCTTACCAACACGGCACCACATGCGCGAAAAAATTGATCTCCGAGACCAAAAATATCATCGAAGCCTCTAAACTTGATCTGGAAATTGATTACCTTGAACTACTCGACCGTGAGAACTTGCAGCCAATCGCAGAAGTGTCGCGCCCAGCTGTTGTGGCCGTCGCCGTCTACTATGGAGCAGTCAGACTCATCGACAACATTGAGCTACCTTAAATCTGTGCAAACTTGTTCCAGAACTTTACGCTCTGGCGCTCATCAGGCACTACCTCAATCAGGGTTGCTTTATCCTGTGGCTCAAAATCAAACCCCTCAATGCCCACCACTTTGGCGTAATGCATACCCCACATGCCTGCCAAAGACTCAAAAGTAAACTCATGTGAATTGGTAATAAGCTGAGATACATTATTTCCCACCTTCTTCATGATAGGCAAACGCTCAAAGATTTTACCACCACCGTTATTGATGACCACCAGCATGCGCCCCTTACATTCTACTTGATCGAGGAGCGCAGGCGCCGACAAATCATACATTGTTGTAAGATCACCAAAGATACCCCATGCATCCTGCTCAGACGCACTCGCCCCAAGCCAACTGGCAATTTGACCATCGATGCCATTAGCACCACGGTTTGCCCTCACAATTTCGTATGGAACTTCACGTTGAGCAAAATCATTCCATTCACGAACAGGTAGGCTGTTGCCCAAATAAAGGCTACTACCCACAGTTGCCATCACCGACAAGGTTCGTATCATCCCAGGTTCACTCTCAGGCAAAGACTCCAGCAGTTCAGAAATACGACCTTGTTTACTGGAGTTGGACTTCAAGTAGTCCATTGTATCGCCGAGAGGTGACAGCTCACCCAATGCGCATACACACCGGGAAATATCACCCGTGATCACCTCGCTTTCTCGGGCCAAACCAGCAAATCCCGTTCTGCTGATGGTCACAACATTGACTTGAGGCATATTTTCGAGATCTCTCCAAAATCTACCCGTAGGAACCTCTCCAATACGCAGTATATGGGCGGGAGGTCTCTCTTTGAGGATCCGGTCGCCATCGACCAGAGCTAATGATCCCAACATCTCACGCAAGCCACTTGTGGTATCAGCAAGAACAGGAACTCCGAGATTCTTCAAGAAATGCCATACCTCCTCACGGTCACTGGACTCAAGTCCGCCCAGCATTACCACCAAACCCTTCCAGCCCTCTTTGATGCAGTGCAAAACTGGCAACATGTCAATATTGGCCCGAGCCTCCCCGATATGTCCTGGACGAACCTTTGAACATTTGAGCGCAAATTCTTGCTCACTACCGTGGGGTAATTCAAAATCGTCTAGGCACACATTGAGCTGCCACGGTAGAGCACCACTCCAACCGTCGAAAACTTTCAACTCATCCTGCCAACCAAAATCCTCACACGCCTCAACATAGCCCCCAAACAAATCCACTTGTTCAATCGCTTGGGGCGCCCCTGTTCCGCGATAATTTATCGGGCGATCAGCTGATATAACAACAAGAGGACGTCTCTGATAATGGGCCTCAATCACTGAGGGCAACAATTCAGCCACCGCCGTGCCTGACGTCGTGACGACGGCACAGGGTGCTCCCGATTCCATCGTACGACCCAATGCAAAGAAACCAGCTGCACGTTCTTCAAAGTGAGAGAACAGGCTTATGTCACCCAACTCGGAAGAATCAGCATGATCTGCGAGGGCCACGACCAAAGCAAGATTCCTCGCACCTGCACAAATTACATACTCCTGCACACCTGCTGCAATACAGGCCCCGATCACATCATGAACCCACCCTTTGCTAGACACTGTAAAATATAAAAATGCTGTTTAAGCCCCTAAAGGAAAACCTACCTCAGTGATCCAGGCATCCACTATCCGTGGGGGCATCAGCAGCATCATCTAGCTGTTCCACCAGACCATGCTGCAGTAAGTATTGCTCAACTTCATCACCTGATACATCCGCAAGCATTTCACCATTAATGGTGACACAAGGGCTCAACTGCTGGTCACTTTTCTGCTCCATTTCCCAGCGAAATGCAGGGTTTTTAATGATATCTTTCTCCTCATACTCGAGGCCATACTTCCGCATCATAGCGCGCACGCCCTCGCTCCAGCCGCAGTAGGTCTTCAGGTAACAAACGATTTCTGTTGGTGATGTTGTCATGGTCAAATCTTGTGGTATGGCAGAAATTGATCATAATACGCACACTTTGCAACCCGAATCATTATCTCTGACAATTAGCGCCGATGGCAGATGCCTTGATGTAGATCAGCTAACACCCCAAATTATGGCGGACGATTTGTTGGGTATCCTCGAGATCATCATTGACGCCAAGCAAATGTATGGCGGGCCGTGCAACAGCATCCTTGGAGAAAGTTCACCTTACCTTCCTTCATCAGCCGAATTTACCTTAGATCATTTCGAGCCCCTCAATGACGGCACCTGCATTCTTCGCTACAAACGTCTTCATTAAAATTCGATAACATCATCAAGCATCTCCGCCTCCAAGCAATACAGTAAAACACATCAACTCAGATGCCCTTAAAAAACGACCCAACCAATGCAACAACCGCCATCATCGGCGCTGGAATAACGGGTCTTTGCGTAGCTCACTCTCTTCAGCAACAATCATCAGAGCAAATTCCATTTGAGCTTTTTGATTCCTCCCAAGTCGTTGGTGGTGCCATCCAGAGCACCAACATTGATGGCTATCTGGCCGAGCACGGCCCCAACAGCATTCTCCTCAAGGACAAGCGGATTGCAGCCTTACTGCGTCAAGTAGGTCTCGATGGAGACAATGTTGATACAGAGCTATTACTGGCACGACCAGAGGCGAGGAAGCGCTACATCGTTCAAAATGGCTTCACTGTTGCCATGCCAGGCACTCCTATAGCCCTGATCAATTCGCCTTTATTTTCGCTAAAGGGAAAAATGAGACTATTAATGGAGCCTTTTATCGGACGGTTTCAAAAAAGAGGAAACCCCCAAAGAGAGGAAAGCTTCGCAGACTTTGTCAGGCGAAGATTTGGACCAGAGCTACTGGCGAGTGCCGCCGCACCTTTTGTCAGTGGTATCTATGCCGGCAACCCCGAAGCACTCTCGGTTCGGCATGCCTTCCCGAGGCTATGGGCAATCGAGCAAAAACACCGCTCCATTCTACTGGGTCTCATTGCCCAACAGTTTGGATCTGCAAATAACCCACACCAGCTCAAGCCATCACAAATTGTCTCCTTTCGCTCTGGCATGCATGCCTTGCCCAACGCTATTGCAGATAGTCTTCCCCAGAAATCACTGCACCTGGGCGCTAAGATCAGCTCAATTGAACCCAACGACAACGGCTGGACCCTCACATGGACTGACCAGCAGGGAAATGATCTACAAAAAAACTATCGCAATATCGTCATCACCACACCTCCTCACAAGCTAAGCCGTTTAACACTTCCCGCGAAGCTTCATCAAACCCTTCAACCTGTATTTGACATTGAATCTCCCCCCGTCACCAGTCTAGTTTTGGGTTTTAAACGTGAGGAAATAGCTCATCCGCTGGACGGATTTGGCATGCTCATCAAACAGTCAGAAAACAGCCCTCTTCTTGGCGTTCTCTTTTCCTCCAGTATGTTCGATGGTCGCGCTCCCGATGGCCATGTCGCGCTCACCTGCATGATGGGAGGCTCAATAAACCCCCAATACGCCGACAATGACGACCGAGTGGTTTTGCAGGAATTAAACAAACTTCTAGGGGTCACAGGCAAACCAAGCTTCAGACACCAAACAACTTGGCCACAAGCTATTCCTCAGTATTCTCTCAATTATCAAGAAAAGCTCAACACACTGAATACGTGTGAACAATCATACCCAGGGCTTTATCTTGCAGGTAACTACCGCAACGGCATCTCCGTTGTTGACTGTATGTTGAACGGTCTCGATCTAGGCAAAAAACTGAGCCGTCATTCCAGCACTCACCATTAATCTTACCCCCTCTCCTCACCCAGAGACCCAAGCCAACTTATCACCATGTCTACCATTTCCCAAATTCTCAGTGACAGCATTCGCGACGTCCCCGACTTCCCTAAACCCGGTATTCTTTTTAAAGACATATCCACTATTCTCTCAAGCCCTGAATTACTAAGGCACTCGGTCAATGAGCTCACAGCGACAGCTGGAGGCGAAAAAATTGACAAGGTTGTCGGCATTGATGCTCGCGGGTTCATCTTCGCCGCCCCTGTTGCACTCAATCTCGACGCCGGCTTTGTCCCCATCCGCAAACAAGGCAAACTACCGTGGCAAACCCACTCCATGGCTTACTCACTCGAATACGGCGAAAACGTCGTCGAGATCCACCAAGACGCAATCCTCCCCGGAGAACGTGTTCTCCTCGTTGACGACCTCCTAGCTACGGGAGGAACTGCCGCTGCGGCTGTGAAACTCATTCATCAGCTCGATGCCGAGCTCGTCGCAGCATCATTTCTGATCGAGCTGAGTGATCTCGATGGACGAAAGTTGTTGGGAAATACACCAGTCAAAGCTGTGGTCAGATTTTGAAATCTATAAATTCAACGATTCAAAAATAACAATCTATGGATTGTCAGATAACGTCTCTCCCTCAGCAGGCGTGATCCTGTGACGCATACTAACAAGCCCGAGTGGGTCAATCGCATGTCCAGTTGTGATATTTTTATTTTGCAGGACCACACCTCTTATTACAAGTCTCTTGCCAATTAGATAGTCAACAAACTTAGCGGTAAAAAGGCCGTGCTTGGCCTTAAATCTACCCTTCTGATAGAAGATAATATTTTTAGGTGCTGACATTTTCCCTTTACGTAATTTCCATGAGAAAGTGTATGGCCCTGGCTCTAAATTCTCAGCAAGACTGCCTTCAAATATTCCGGTTGCATTGTTGGGAAATAGCTCATACCCATTGAGCGGGATACCAGCATATCCAGCCCTGCTGTATTTGGAGCCCTGCATCACAACACTTTGATCAAAACCACTCGGGTAATAACTGCTTTTTGACTCATGCTTTACATAACGAATATTACCACCCACTGATTTCTCTACACCTGACATGTCATAATCCACGGTTCCGAGCATCCACTCGCTGAAACCTACATTGTTCTTACTGCCTTCACCGTAAGTTTGAACATACAAGGGTATGTTGCCATAATTCCCCGCCTGAAACTCAGCATTACCACGCTCCCCTCGCTGATTCCCATTTTGCAGGTAGCCCTTATAGGTATACTTGTAACCGGCATTAGACCACCCCTTAATTTTTACTTTTCCATCCGAAGTAATACTTCCATAGCCTATAGCGTCACCAGCTGGGGCATCTGCTGAATCTGTGGTTAGCGAAGGTATAATATACGTGTATTTAGACGGATTCAGAAACTCAGAAGCCCTGCGTGATTTTTTGTTATAATAACGCGGAGCTAAACTAAACACTTCTCTCCCGCCATCAGGAGATGTTATTGCTCCAGTCAGACTTAGTCTGCCCTCCTCATCCTCAACAAAACCCATATCTAGGACAGAGGTTATTCCGTTGGTATTGTAAACCTCTCCTTCATATGTTGCATTCATATAAAACTTACCTTTGAATGAGCTACTTGAATTTTTTGTCACCCCCGCAACGGCCCCCGAAAAATAAGAATACCCTCTTCTTTTCGTTATTTTGAGGCTGATCTTGCCAATTAATTTGTCATCATCACCATTTCGTAATAATCCAACAAACAGTCCCTTCGAGGGAGCTTTAACCCGACTAATGAACGAGGTTTCTATGTTATAATTTTCTCCTGAGCTGCTCTCCGAACCAGTTACACTGATAAAATAAATTCCCGCAACAACATCTTCGCTAATAATGTAATCTGGAGCCAGGCCATCATCAAGATCGTCGCTACCATTTTGAACAGTGGCGATTTCCAAACCATCACCGTCGAAGATCGTCATTTGGGGAACTGCATCACCTTTAAGCTTCAAGGTTAAATTACCATCGTTTTTGAGTTCGATTCGAAAATAATCTACATCCTCAACACCATCAATTTCACCATAAATAGTGGAATTCATTGTGACAACCGTGGCAACTTCTTGAGAGTCCCCGTGATCATCCTGTCTATGCTCAATAGCCATGGTCGTAAACGCGGCTCTATCACCAGCTCCACCTACCTGTGAAAAATCGAAAGTATTTTTATCACTAAGTCCAATAATAAGATCACCGCTATCAACAGACAATACAACATCAGCGGGACCACCGATGGGACCAGCGCCATCAAAATACTTCCCCGAAGCCCACACTAAGAATTCACTGGATGTAACCAAATCAGATTTATTACCTATGACAATGTATACTTCGGAGCCTGCAAAACTTTCAACATCATCATACTTATCATCGGCGTTGCCTGATGCACTTGCTTGAAATGCCCCGTCTTCACTAGAATTGAAATTAGTTCCAGCTCCAAACTGGTAGAATGCATCACTCAGATCTGAAGCCGACGATAATTTTGCTATATCTGAGGAATCAATCTTGAACGTACCAATTGCGACGTAACCATTGTTTTTGGGGATCGGGATTCCAGTCGCATCTGAAAAAACAACATTTGAATACTCACCATTACTCCCCGCCATGTTAGAAAACGAAGTTGTCAAAGTAACGCCGACTCCCTCCGCTTGAACTAAATTCGTTAGCGCAAGAATTCCTGAGATTAAACAAAGTAGACATTTGAAATTCATAAATTTAAACCAATTAAAAATTTTATCTGATCGCTGAGTATGAAGCAGGATCAAAGATTCTTATAAATTAGCGGAGGCGTAAGCTTTGCATTAGCTGCCACACCAACACGCTCAATAACAATACCACTCGAAAGCTTGGTGTCAGAGGCAGGATCTCCTTCGGAGTTCTTCCATCCATCAGGGCTGAAGAAATACTTATTATAACCGCCATCGCCATCCGGCATCCAAATGACGTCTGATGCTTCGATATCAACATTACTAACAAGATCATCTTCAAGTCCTGAATTACCCAGGGTCGCTCCCACTGGGTAAGTTGTAGATATGAAATTAAACTTACCCTCCAATAATGCGAGCGTGATTGACTTTGTCTTGATAACTCCAGCTATAACTAGCTTCTTCTCCAAGCTAGCCCTGCTCTGAATGATCATAGCATCTGTATAAATGATGGGGTAATCTCCTGAATCCTGCCCACTGTCATTTTTCCAACCAGCCTCACCACCGCCAAAGCCTCCACCCTCAGAATAATAAAACTTCTCGAACCCAACTCCGTTGTGTAACCAGATGACATCTGCACTTGCGATATTAGCACCGGCAGTCAAGCCCGCACTATTGGATGTACCAAAAACATCTGAAATCGTTTTGGGCGATCTCAGCTGGTAGGATGCCCCAACGCCCAAATTATCCACGGCAAGGTCATCGGGCGATATGATATTGTTGCCTGTCCATTGTGTGATGACTTGCATGACACCATTGAGTGTTACATCTGAGGGATTATCCACAATCTCTAGAATGTAACTGTTTCCTTCTACCAATATTTCACCAAAATCTGTGTTTTCATCACGCAATGTCGTGCCATTCACCGTATCAAATGAGCCTGAGAAAAGCACCGGCTCATGCAACGTCAAACCAATCAAGTTAAGCCGTCCCGGCTGTAATGTTTGAATCACGAAACCTGCTGGCTTTGAGTAAGCTACATCTTGAGCAGAAACACTTGCAACAAACAACATGGATAATGTGACAACAATCTGCAGTATCAACGTCTTGATAGGACTATCCATGGAGGCAATTGAGAATGAGTGTAAGAATCATGTAAGCGACATCATAAAGATGATATTTAACACACTAACTAGACAAAATACCAAAGGCAATGATTAATTCAGGAATATAATTATTCAAGAAAAACTAATATTAATGAATGAATAATGCAACGTTAATACGCATGACCGCGCTGAGTATATACGAAAAAAGCCCAGAGCATTTGCTCTGGGCCAGAAAAAGAATGGTGCGCAATACTGGATTTGAACCAGTGACCTCTGCCATGTCAAGGCATTGCTCTACCACTGAGCTAATCGCGCATGTTGTGCTTCAATGGACCAATGAAAATCTTTGTAAGCGGGCGAAACCTAGGCAGAGAGATCGCACTAGGCAAGTATTTTTTAATACGAAGGCCAGCTTACTGACGCACGGGGATATCTTGCTCCGCAAAGACTTCCTTAGCCTCGTGCACGGTGTGCTCACCAAAGTGAAAAATACTCGCAGCCAAGACAGCATCAGCCTTGCCCTCCTTGAGAACATCTACCATGTGCTGAAGGTTGCCTGCACCTCCTGATGCGATGACAGGTATACTCACAGCTTCGCTGACAGCACGTGTCAACTCGATGTCATACCCGGATTTTGTGCCATCAGAATCCATACTGGTGAGTAAAATTTCCCCAGCCCCGCGCTGGCAGACTTCTTTCGCCCACTCCACAGCATCCAGCCCGACAGGTGTGCGCCCGCCATGTGTATAGACGCCCCACTTACCTAGACCTTCTCGTTTGGCATCAATAGCAACCACAATACATTGATTACCAAACGCGGTTGAGCCTTCGTTAATGAGCTCAGGGCGAGTCACTGCTGCCGTGTTGATGCCTACCTTATCCGCGCCAGCAAGGAGCATCTCTCGCATGTCATCAACTGTGCGAATTCCCCCACCCACTGTCAGTGGTATAAAGCACTTCTCCGCGGTGCGCCGAACCACATCCACCATCGTTTTGCGCTCATCAGACGAAGCCGTTATATCGAGAAAAACAAGCTCATCAGCTTCCTGTTCATTATATGCAATCGCACATTCTACCGGATCACCAGCATCTCTAAGGTCAACGAAGTTGGTTCCTTTAACGACACGACCATCGGTAACGTCGAGACATGGAATAATTCTTTTTGCGAGCATGTTAACTTGGTTTTACTGTAAACTTAATTCTTGAAAACGTCTATTTTGCCTACAAACCCCATGCTCCATAGCGCATGTCTTTAGCGTAGGATTGCAGCTCATATAGACGTTTTTTTTGATCAGATGCGGTAGTGTTATCTGGAAGATGAGCTGGCTTGGTGTGAATTCTAGCAAGCCCATTCAATACCAACAGCTCATGCAAGTAATGTCTCTGCCCCTTCCAGTCAACTATGACAAATGCATATTTTCGATGTGAGCCATAGACTCGCTCACTACGGGTCGCTACCTTGAAGCGCTTGCCATCGAGTAGCTCTTTTACAAAAGCCTTCGCATCTACACCCACCTTTATGGTCTCGAGCTGATCCAACCCTCCCATCGCAGCTCCTTGTTGGGCAATGCGGAGGTGATTTGTATTGCCGTCTCGATAAGTTCGAGCCGCACTCTCAGGCGCATCAACATAATAGAGCCGGATTTCCTCTCGGCCGTGTGGCGCCTCGATATGAAAGCTGTCTCCGTCATTACCCCTGTGACTAATCACAACGCAATTCTTCCAGACTTGATAATGAGGAGACAATAACTTCACCTCAGTCAGAGTTTCTCCGTCATTTCTCGATGCAGCCGTGCTAACCAATTCATCTTGATTCGTCTGAGTAAATTCACCTGCCTGACCCTCATTAATCTCCTGATACCGAGTCCATAAAAAAGCCAACACCACCAGAAGTGTGACCACTGTGCTAAGCACTCCTTTTTTCTTTTTTGAAGCCATGATTACGAATTAAATAGTCTCACTGGTAGGGCGACAAAAACCGCTAGACCGCAAACGAAAAATACAAGACCCCAGCAGTAGCTACCGAAAAGCAGTAATATGAAAAGTATTCTAGCTTGCCTCGCTTCACAGCCCCCATCACTAGATAGATAGCCAACAGACCTACCACAGCTGCAGCAACCGCCCCTGCCAAATAGGGCCCAGAAAAACATGACTGTAAAGCTTCAGCAAACGACCCGGTTTGCTCGATGCGGTCCTTCATCGTCAGGACAAACCCTCCAGTGATTGCGGGAATCGACATGAGAAAGGAAAACTCAGCTGCTTTCTCTGCCTTCGCGCCGCTCATCATACCCGCCACTATCGTTGAACCCGACCGGGAAATGCCTGGAAGGATAGCAAAAGCCTGTCCGATGCCCATAAACAGTGCTGATTTACACCCTACTCCACCGCCACTTTTTTTAACCAAGCGAGGAATAAAAAGTAAAAAACCAGTCACGTAAAGCAAGGCGGAAACCACGATTGGTTTACCAGGAACAGCATCGAAAAAATCCTTAAAGAGAAGGGCCGCAAAAACTGCAGGAAGAGTTGCCAACGCGAGAAACATAATTTTCTTACGCTCATCAATCATCTCTTTGTTAAAAAGCGACTGCACTAGTTTCCATAAGCTTTTGCGGAAAAATAACAACACACTGACTAAGGTTCCAACATGTAATATTACCTCGAAGGATAGATCTGGCTGATGACTTGATCCAGCCTCACGAATACCCAACAAATACTGGGTTAACACAATATGCCCAGATGAAGAAATGGGCAGGAACTCAGAGAGCCCCTGTATGATGCCGACAATAATCGCTTTCCAAATTTCCATGGTTAAAATGGCTCCTGCATGGAAACCGATTGCAAACTAGCCACCCTCAAGCCTGCGATCAAGCCCATTCAGTCTTGCCGGCACGATGACGAAACCTCTCTTAAGTAACATTTACACCTTGCAAAATCAGACCTAAGACATTATCGCTTAGGGTAATGCGTTTCCTCTTTGTCATCGTCTTCACACTTCCGCTTTGGTGTCATGCAGCTAAACCGCTGCCACTCTCCATCACCTTCAAGGGACAGGAGAAATTTGAGGCCATTACAAACAAAGCGGTGACAGAAAAATGGTCAGAGCTCTCTACCAGTGAGCGCATGGTCAAAATCGCCATGGAACTGGAGGGCCTCCCCTACACATCCTACACACTCGAAATCGACAATCATATCGAGAGCCCCTCTGTTAATTTCGAAGGCTTAGACTGTTGGACATTTTTCGAAATATGTTTGGGTTTCAGCAGGATGCTCGATAGTCCAAAAGATGCTTACCAAGCGCGCGATCTACTCGATCAAATCGAGTTGACCCGCTACCGCAACGGCAGGTGCCATGGCAACTATCTCGACAGAATCCATTACCTCGCGGAATGGTATGTCGACAACGACAAGCGAGGCAATATTAGAGATCTGACCCGATCTTTCCCCAACACACGCATGCACAACCGCTGCCAAGAAATGTCCATCTTATGGAAAAGCTATCGCTATCTCAAACACAACCCAAACCTTCGCGAACAGATGGCCAAGCAAGAGGCCCAGCTGACCAAAATGCCTGTTTACATGGTTCCTAAACACAAGGTCGCGGGGATAGAAAAAAAGCTCAAAAATGGCGACATTATCGGCATCGCCAGTGCACACGATGGAGGTTACTGCTCTCATGTAGGAATTATCGTTAAAGACCAGCAAGGGCGTTCAAGATTTATGCACGCCTCGTCAAGCCACAAGAAAGTAATCATCGACAGCACTATTTCAGGCTATCTGCATCAATACAGCAAGCATGCTGGCATTTTAGTAGCCAGGCCCAAGTAGATAAATCAAGCCACGATATCCAAAAACCTTCTGAGATCACCTAGCACACACCATCGTGAAAACCACCATCCACTTTATCATCCTCAGCGCCCTGTGCACACCCGTCACATGGGCTGCTCTTGCACTACAAAGCTATGATGCAGCCAACCACTATCGATTTGCAGATGACCCCGCATTTATAGGCAACGGCTATGACTGGTCTGGCATCGCTTACAACGGTGACTGGTTCACCAGAATATCAGATACTTATTATGTCACTGCATGGCATGCTAGAGCGACTGGCTCAGCTACTTTCTATGAAAGTAATGATCTGCTTGGCCCTTCCGTGACTGTGAGTGCACCGAGCCTCACCCGTCTTGGCACTACCGATATTGCCATTGGACGATTCAGCTCATCACCAGGTTCAAATATTGCCATTTACGGCATCGCATCAGAGCCAACCACTCAGGCTACATTTACCAGTTCGTCCTACTACGAGATGGAAGCATTCATCGTCGGCCTGAATGGCACGGGTGGCAACACAACCACCAACTTTCGAGTCGGACGCAATGAATTAGATGGATTTTATGATAATGTAGCACTCACAGCGACCAACATTACCGACACCATCACCTTCGATGACGACCGTGGCACCGCATTCAGTCTGGGAGCTGATGAGGCCTACTTGCAAAGTGGTGATTCAGGAGGCCCAACATTTATCACCGTCGGCTCCGACCTCGTGCTTGCTAGCATTCACCTAGGCATCGATGGCACGCGCTCCTACGACAGCTTTCTACCCAACTACATCACAGAAATTGCCGCCATTGTCGAAGCTGGCGGTGAATCCCTGACCTTGATCAGCCCAGTGCCTGAACCCTCGACAGCTGTATTGCTTGGGCTAGCAAGCCTCAGTTTGATGCGCCGCCGCAGAGTGTCGCAGCTACCACTCTAGCGTCAGCATCCGCCTTAATAAGCGTGTCTAAGTCGCTAGCCTGTTGCACTTGGTGGCTATCCATGACCTGTTGCACCGTCTTCCAGATATCAGTGTAGCCGATCTTGTCCTCACAAAAAGCATCCACAGCTATCTCATTAGCCGCATTGTAAACAGCTGGCAGAGTGCCACCAGCGTCCCCCGCCCTGCGTGCTAGATTAAGTGCTGGAAATACATCATACCGAGGTGCCTCAAATTCTAGCTTCGCAAGCTGTGCAAAATCAAGCGGCTGCAATCCCCCTGCTACCCTCTCTGGAAATGTGATCGCATACTGGATCGGAAAACACATATCGGTGTTACTGAGCTGCGCCAACACACTTCCATCAACATACTCCACCATAGAGTGCACGATACTTTGCGGGTGTACGATTACATCGATACGACCCATCTCGATACCAAAAAGCCAACGAGCCTCGATCATCTCGAGTCCCTTGTTGAATAAAGTCGACGAATCAATGGTAATTTTGCGACCCATATCCCAAGTTGGATGATTCAATGCCTGCTCAACAGTCACCTTTTCTAGCTGCTCCGCGGGCGTCTTGCGAAACGGACCACCCGAGGCAGTGAGAATCAGACGAGAAACCTCTTTTTCCCCACCTCGGTGACCGTCCAAACACTGAAAAATTGCATTGTGCTCACTATCAACAGGCAATACATGAACTCCTTTTTTTGCTGCAGCATTCATCACAAGCTCACCAGCCATGACAAGGATCTCCTTGCTTGCTACGGCCAAATCCTTACCTGCTTCAATAGCGGCAAGTGCTGGTTGAAGACCCGCTGTTCCGACAATAGCTATAAGAACCATATCAGCATCAGCAAGCGTTGAAATTTCCAGCAACCCTTCTGTTCCAAGATAGATAGTGACCCCCTCGGGCAAAGCTGCTCGAAGCTCTGCCTCTTTGGTAGCATCATACAAGGCCACATGCTTGACCCCAGTTTCCCGAGCCTGATGCGCGAGCTGCTCAACACTAGAATTTGCCGCTAGCGCAACAATCTCCATGCACTCCGGAATGTCGGAAGCTACTTTGAGAGTACTCGTGCCGATCGAGCCGGTTGAGCCCAGTAAAACTACTTTGCGTTTTTTCATTAGTGAACTGGCGCACTACCGAGAGGCACCCATTTAAGGACAAAATACAGCACCGGTGCTGTGTAGCAGAGGCTGTCGATGAGGTCTAAGGCCCCACCAATTCCCGGCAGAGTCTTGCCTGAGTCTTTAACTCCCATGCTTCTCTTGAGCACCGACTCTGCAAGATCACCCACCACAGCTAACAACGAGAGTAATACGCACAAGCCAATCACCCAGCTCCAACCACCAAGAATAGCCAACCGCTCTGGCATGAGTGCAAACAAACTACAGCCAGCAAGTAGCGCGAAGCCAATACCACCGACAAAGCCCTGCCATGTCTTGCCTGGACTGATATGCGGGATCATTTTGTGTTTCCCGATAACAGAGCCTGTTACGTATGCCCCCATATCAGTAAATTTAGTGACAAGAACAAGCCAAATAATCAACCAAGCCCCTGGCACCGACTCATTGATTTGTGGTAAAAACAGTAAACGGGAAACAAAACTAAACATCACCACGACATATACAAAACCAAGGGTAGTGACCGCAACCTCAGTGAAGGTTTTATGCCCGTCTACCGGGCGACGAAGCTGCCATACAAAACCAAGTAATACCGTTAAGCTGATTAATGCCGCATCAACGGCATGCACCAGATCAAGAGCTGCATGCCCATACGATCCAAGCAACCATGCCAGGACACCTAAATAAACAACACTGACAATCATGCCCCATTTGGGTTGGCATGGCACTCTTCCATCGCGTGCCATGCGGAAGTATTCCCAAATACCAAGAAGTCCGAGCAAAGACATGAGCGCCATAAACAACCAAACATTTGCACTCACAAATACCCCCGTGACAACGGCCCACAACAATAGGGTGCTGAACAAGCGAGCGAAAAAAACCGCAGCCTTAGATTGATTGGCAGGAGCTAAATCAGACATGAATAAGGACATCCAAGCGACTCAGACAGCGACTGGCAATGAGATTTGCATTCAGACGATAGATATTTTGCGCAGCTCATGTGCAACTATTGCTGATATTGGGGGTTTCAACATACACAACCCGACCAACAATGTGGTCAAAGAAACAACACAAACAACAAACCAAACATGAAAAAAACAACACGATTAATAATTACAGCCGTCACCGGAACCCTCATTACGAGTATGATTGCTGACGCTGAAAATATTCAAAGAAAAGCAAAAGACTTCAGACCAAAAGGTGCACAAGCACCACCGAAACATGTTCTTGATAAATTTGACCAAGATGGGGATGGAACACTCAATGAAAACGAACGCAGTAATCTTAGGCAAGCAATGTCTCAACGTCGCGAGGCAGTAAAAGCCAAAATGTTAGAGCGTTTCGATAGCAATCAAGACGGCAAACTCAGCCCTGAAGAAAAAAATGCAGCAGCACCTATTCTTGCCGAAGAACGCAAAAAAATAAAAGCTGCTATTGTAGAACAATTTGACAAAGACAATGATGGCAAGCTTAGCATTGATGAGCGTAAGGGATCCCGCGAGTGGGTGAAGCAAAACTACCCTAATGCTTTCGCTTTGCGCAAAGCAAAAGCATGCTTAGGCAAAGGCCCTAGAGGCCAAAAAAGAGAAGCGAATAAAAACAAGCTCAACTAAGTTAGACGAGCACATCAATGGATAGATGAGGAACGTTCTCCTTACATCCATAAGTCGGCAAGCACCGAATCAAAGCGGACAGGGCTTATTGCTCTTTCTGCTTTGTTTGCTGTACTTTGCTTTTGCACTGAGCCCGAAAAAAGCTCAAGGCTCGCGTATTTGGAACCAACGCGGAGCAACGATTCGATCAATATGAACGCAGTTCCCTTGTGAACTACCCTCTGGAAACCTGAGCTGTAACATCATTGGCTCGGGGCTTGTATTTGCGAGTTGCTTTACACGCATGAAAATCTGCCTCAACTGAATAGACACCTCGCTACCCTTAACGACATAACCAAAAACATAATAATCAGAACCTTTCGCTGTTAGCTGGTAGCAATCATACTTACTGCTATCACGAAATTGATACACATGGAAACTGTCGGGCTTAACAGCAACCCTCATCACCAACGGCTCAGAGGGTCGCAGCTCAATAAACTCATCCCAAGCTAAGGGCTGATAATGAACATCAACCTCCCAATCCAACTTGAATGACTCATTAGCTAAGCGCTCTAACAAAACATCACGTGATGTTCCATTTTTCATCTGAACTCTTGCATAAACAAAAGGCACCTTATCAATATTCAAAGCTCCATATTTCTCCAACTGGTGAAACTCCTCTTTCACCACCGGCTGCTGTTGATAATATTTCTCCATCAACAGCCTAACGCGCTCAGGCTGCCTGACGTATTTCAACTTTTCACTGATTTGACCTGCTGCGTAATAACTTCTGACAGTCACTTCAACCTGTTTAAGAAGGCGACTCGTTAATTCATAAGCATCTTTTTTTATTTTCTCTTTCTGATTTTCTCTTTCGTTTTCTAGGATCAGCTGTTGAATCTCTACCGCCTCCTCTTCTAACAAAGGCGACTTAAACACACTAATCAAAAAAATCGCCGCCACACATAAAAGCACTCCAAATAAGGCAAGCAGGCCTACCGCAGGAATCTTTATAGCGCGATTCACAGCGGCATGCTCTAAGTCGACATAAACATCCTCTACTTCCTCCTTTGCTATCACAGGCACAAAGGGGTCCTTCTCCTCATTGGTTGGGGCGCCAGCTTGTTTACTTGGGTCACTCGGGGCCACGTTTGAGTTTGTTACTTGATGTTGCTCCTTACTCATTCCGACCACATTAATTAGACCAATTGCATTGTTTACGCAACCATCTAGCACGTCTATTGTCACCACGTGAGCAGACCCGCCGAAAACAACAAACCCAAGATCCTGATACTGACAGCAGGCTTCGGCGAGGGGCACAACAGCGCAGCTCTCAACATGCAGCGTGCCCTCCAGCCCCACGCCTCCACCATATGCGCGGACCCTTGCGACTTGGGAGCTCCCTGGGTTACTAATCAACTGCAAACCATCTATCGCAAGATTACGACTCACGCACCTTGGCTTTGGCGCAGAATATACGAGTCCACCGAACGGCAAGATTTCTCCAAAAAACGTTTACCACTGATGGCTAAACCTGAGAAAAAACTGCACCAGCTCATTGCTGAGCACAAACCTGATGCCATCATAAGCACCTATCCCCTATACCCGTATTTTATCGAGCGTATTTTCAATCAGGGATTACCCAAAGTCCCCGTATTTACTGTTGTCACTGATTCGATCACGATTAACGCGGCATGGAGAAAGGCTCCGACTGATTTTTGGATGGTTACTGACCGAGACACCAAGGAATCCCTCGCCTCACACGGCATTGCACAAAACCAGATTATCGATGTAGGCTTTCCTGTAGACCCCCACTTCGCAGATCTTGAACCAGTGGACGCAGAAGACTCACTCGATCCATTGCGCATTCTCTATTTTCCAACTCCCAAAAAACCTCACGTCAGACGAGTTTCTCGAGAGTTACTCGATTCGACTGGGCCAAAAAGCAAACTCACCATCGTTCTTGGTAAGCATCTGAGAAAAATTCACTCTAGGGCCAAGGAAATAGAGGATCAGTACCCTGGCCGCGTTACGATCAAAGGTTGGACTAGAAAAGTTCCCGAGCTACTCAATAGCCATCACCTCGTTGTCGGCAAGGCCGGTGGTGCCACCGTCCACGAGGCCCTTGCTGCAGCATGCCCGATGCTTATTCACCATTTAGTGCCCGGTCAAGAAGAAGGAAACTTAACCTTATTGCGTCATCTCAAAGGTGGCGACCTCGCTGAAGATGAGGGAATGCTCTCCAAGCACCTCAGCAACATGCTGGCTGATGATGCCTCTATATGGCGAAAAATGAAACGAGGGCTAGCCGAAAAATCACGCCCCTGTGCAGCACAACAAGCTGCCGACTTCATTATTCAACAAATCAACGGCCATTGAGCCCCCCTGAAAAGCCACAGGCTTTGGCAACACCCAAATTCAATTTATGACCATAGATTTAGACAATAAGAGTATAGATTTCCTTTTTGATATTGGCAATGTCATCGTCCATGTCGACTTCATCTCCTCACTCAAAAGACTCATACCTGAGGCTATCGACAATCCAGAGGCCAGGCTCAATCGCCTACTAGAAAGAAAAGATGAGTTCGAAGCCGGACGCCTGTCTGATGAAGATTATTTCCCGTGGGCAGCACAAACGATCGGCTTCGAGGGTGAGCTCGAGGAGTTCATGGAAGCATGGGTTGATATTTTCAGCCCCAATCAAGCCATGTGGGAAACGATCAAGTCACTTCACAGCGCTGGACATCGGCTTATTCTATTCTCAAATATCAACCAACCACATATTGATTATTTGCAGAGCCAGCATCCAATATTCGAATGTTTCGCCGGCGGCATCTTCTCATATAAAACTGGTCATATCAAACCTGAGAATGAAATCTACCAATTAGCGATCAGAGAATACCAGCTCGCACCCGGGAGAACCGTCTACATAGACGACTTACCTGCCAATATTGAGGGCGGTAAAAAAGCAGGCTTTCTTTGCCATCAGTATTGTTCCGATCGGCACCATGACTTCCTAGCATGGCTCAGCAGCATCAAATAATCACAACCTTTCTGCTCAGTGTTACATTTCTCACATTGATAGTTGGCTTTTAGCTCTCTGAGAGCTAAACACATGTATGCCTGAAGAGAGCAGAGTATTGGACATTGAGGCTCTTGAGTCAGCCATCGAGAACCTCGATGTAGAGGTATTTCAGTCCACCGCTGAGGACCTCCATTACGCCGACCTCGCCTCCGTCTTTCAGGACCTAGAAGATGATGATGCACGAAGCTTCTTCACAAAGAACATCAGCTTAGCAAGTTTTCCTCAAGTTCTTGCCGAGTTACCAGATGCCCTTATCGAAGAAACTCTGCAGCGCTTTGATGAAAGTTCTCAGCGTGAAATTCTGCGCAAACTTATCGATGATGACCGCGCCGATGTCTTACAGGATGTAAGCCCTGAGGCACGTCAGCACTACCTCGCAATGCTCAAACCTGAGCAGCAAGAAACCACACGTAGCCTCATGCGTTATAATGAGGACACTGCGGGAGGGCGAATGACTACTCACGCTGCTCGCATTAGCTTGGGCACGACTGCCAAAAGTGCCCTTGAGATATTGCGTAAATACAAAGACTCCACCCAATCGCTTGCCCGCATCTATGTTGTAGACGATCAAGGCCGACTCAAAGGCAAAACTCGCCTGCGTGAACTTGCCTTTACCCCATGGGATACATTGGTAGACGACATTATGGATGAGGCCGATTTGTCCATCTTAGCCAGCACTGACCAGGAGGAAGCTGCTCAGATGTTTTCTAAATATGACATGACCTTGCTACCGGTGGTAGACGAATACGACCATTTGCTCGGAGTCATTACTCACGATGATGTGTTAGAAATTATCGAGGAGGAATCCACCGAAGATATCGAAAAAATGTCAGGTATTGCCGGCGAGCAATCAGAGCAAACTTACCTCAACACCTCGGTTGCTACCCACTTCAAACGTCGCTTTCCATGGCTACTAATACTAGCTCTACTCGCTATCTCCTCTGGCTACGTCATGTTACGTTTCGAGCACATACTCAGCCATATCTACTTACTAGCTCTCTACCTACCGATGGTTGTGGCTGCTGGGGGAAACACTGGTGGCCAGGCGGCAACCATGGTCATAAGAGCGATGTCGCTAGGCGAACTTGAAGCAGGATCAACAAGTAAAGTCATCACCAAAGAGCTCATCTTAGGCATCATACTGGGCACCATTCTTGGCTGTTGTATTGCCCTGATCACTCTATTCATACTTCCTATTTTCAACCCTCCTTTGCCTGAAGGCGTTGCATTGACCACCTTCGCGTTGGCTGTCTCTATCGCATTAGGCGCTCAAATTACGACATCTACTCTCTCAGGCGCACTCTTGCCACTGGGCGCACGCGCCATCAAGCTTGACCCTGCGGTAGTCGCAGCTCCCGCTATCACAACCTTAGTGGATATATCGGGTATGGTGATTTACTTCACTGCAGCCCAAGCAATACTTCCCGCAGTAATTTAAGGGCACCTATTGAGACCTTCAAAAGGCAGCATGAAAAAGGCGCATCCATCAATGTGGAGACGCCTTTAAGTATTAGTTGTCTGTCGACTAGAGCATACCGACAAGGGTCTTACCCATGTCTGATGGGGTCTCAGAGACAGCAATACCGCATTCAGCAAGAATTGCTTTTTTCGCTTCCGCAGTATCTTCCTCGCCACCGACAATTGCTCCGGCGTGGCCCATGCGGCGTCCCGGAGGCGCTGTCGCACCCGCAATGAAACCTGCGATTGGCTTAGAACAATTTTCTTTCGCCCAGCGAGCGGCTTCTGCTTCGGCATTACCACCGATTTCACCGATCATAATAATTGCCTCTGTCTCTGGATCCTCATTGAACATTTTTAACACATCGAGGTGTGAAGTTCCATTGATGGGATCGCCACCAATACCCACACATGTGCTTTGGCCATAGCCAAGCTCAGTAAGCTGATAGACGGCCTCGTAAGTCAAAGTGCCCGAACGTGATACAACACCAACATTACCACGCTTGTGAATGTAACCGGGAGCAATGCCAATACGACACCCTCCGTGAGAATCTTCGCCGAGCCCGGGAGTCACGATACCCGGACAATTGGGCCCGATTAGGCGAGTCTTACTCCCCTGCATCATCTCCTTCACCCGCATCATATCTGCCACAGGAATCCCCTCCGTAATACATACAACGAGATCAAGCTCAGCATCAACGGCTTCCAAAATAGCGTCTGCGGCAAACGGAGGCGGCACAAAGATTGCCGATACCGTAGCTCCTGTTTCCTTGGCGGCTTCTTCACAGGTATCAAAGACTGGCGTCTTTTCTCCAAAGATCTGGCCACCCTTTCCAGGAGTCACACCGGCAACAATTTGAGTGCCGTAATCTAGGCTTAGCTGGGCGTGTTTGCCACCAAAGCCTCCAGTGATGCCCTGCACGAGCACCTTAGTGTTTTCATCAACTAGAATTGACATAATAAAATAAGTTTTGTTTGAGGGTTATGCACTGACTGCTGCAACAGCTTTCTCTGCAGCATCGTTAAGACTTTCAGCAGTGATCACATCGAGATCCGAGTTGGCAATTAGCTCACGACCTTGGGCAACATTAGTTCCTTCCAAGCGAACAATGAGAGGAATACTTAAGCCCGTCTCTTTTGCCGCAGCAAGAATGCCTTCGGCAATAATATCACATTGCATGATACCGCCGAAGATATTGACCAGGATACCCTTCACATTGGGATCACCGAGAATAATTTTAAAAGCTGCAGAAACTTGTTCCTTGGTAGCACCACCACCTACGTCTAGGAAGTTAGCAGGGTCACCACCGCAGTGCTTGATAATATCCATAGTTGCCATAGCAAGACCCGCACCATTGACCAAGCAAGCGATGTTTCCATCTAGCCCGATGTAGTTGAGGTCAAATTTAGATGCTTCCACCTCGCGAGGGTCTTCCTCGTCGGTATCACGATAAGCGACAATATCGGGATGGCGATAAAGCGCATTGTCGTCGAAGCCAAACTTCGCATCAAGTGCAAGGATATCGCCTTCGGGAGTGACTACCAGCGGATTGATCTCAACCATAGAACAGTCACACTTCAAAAACAGAGCATAGAGATTCTTAATCAACTTCCCAAACTGCTTGGCTTGGTCGCCAACAAGCTCAAGCGCTTTGATCAGCTTACGAACTTCGTAGGCTTGAAGGCCCGCGAGTGGATGAATAAACTGACGGACAATCTTATCAGGAGTGCTCTCAGCAACCTCTTCAATGTCCATGCCACCCTCGGTACTGGCGACAATCACTGGACGACAAGTTTCACGATCCATCAGTATCGCCAAATAAAGCTCACGCTCAATATCAACAGCCTCAGCAATCATCACCTTGCTAACCAGTTTACCTTCCTCACCGGTTTGTTTGGTAACAAGTGTTTCGCCAATCATCTTTTCAGCATACTCGGCAGCTTTTTCTGGTGTTTCAATAAGGTGGACACCACCTTGAAAACCATTTTTAAAAGTTCCTTTGCCTCGGCCACCCGCGTGGACCTGAGCCTTGATCACTAATTGCTTGCCCTCACCATTTTCGATAATGGCTCGAGCTACGGCTTCCGCCTCTTCAGCTGTTCCAGCGACCTGCCCGTTGGGACTGGCAACACCGAATTTTTCGAACAACTCCTTCGCCTGATATTCGTGGATATTCATGACATAATGCGCTACTTGAGCGCGGACGTCGGGAAGCTATGAGGATGCGTGCCTAGGGTCAAGGTGCTAATGAGCAAATATCTATGCAGCCCCCAAATAAATAAGACAATCAGCTTGGCTAATAACGCTTACTAAGTGAATTTTATACACACATGAAGCTACTACCTTATCTGCATGGCTCAATGGCCTTACTGAGCCTCGTTTTTTCACCGACGACATTATCTAAGGAAAGCTCTGCTAACAGGGCTTTGCCATGGGCCCAAGAAAAGAGTGATATCAGCGCAGACTCGAGAGTGACCTACGGCCAGCTGCCCAATGGCATGCGCTACATCGTATTGGGGAACCAACAGCCTCCGGGTCGAGTCAGCATGAGACTTCACATCGCTGCGGGCTCGCTCATGGAACGCGACGACCAGCGTGGGGTGGCTCACTTCTTGGAACACATGGTTTTCAACGGTTCCAAAAACTTCCCAGACGCCAGTAAGCTCATCCCCAAAATGCAACGCCTAGGTATTGCCTTTGGTGCCCATGCCAATGCCTACACCTCGTTTGATGAGACCGTCTACATGCTCGATCTCCCCAACAACGAGCAAGACACCCTCAAGCTTGGATTTGACGTCATGCGCGACTTTGGTGATGGAGCTTTCCTTAAAGAGTCCGAGATCGAGAAAGAGCGCGGGGTCATTCTCTCAGAAAAAACATCACGCGATTCCGTGCAAATGCGATTGATGGAGAAACAATTCAACGCCCTACTCCCCGATGCCCTATTGGCTAAGCGCTTCCCCATAGGAACAGAGGAAATCATCAAATCAGCCCCCCGCTCTGTGTTTACAGACTTCTACCGTGAGTATTACAACCCCAGCCGCATGACCTTCGTTTACGTTGGCGACTTTGACCCAATAGCTGCTGAACAACGTATTATTGAAACCTTTGGCACTATGGAGAACCCAGCGAGCCTTGGTAGCGAACCAAATCTGGGCAGCCTACCAACCGCCCACGGCTTCAAGACTCTCGCGCTGGCCGACAAAGAAGTCGCCACCACTGACCTCACCCTCACCGTGATCAAGCCCTTTCAGAAAAAGGCAGATACCAAGGCCAATCGTGCTGAGAAATTGCCACTTAAGCTAGCCAACTCAATTCTATCGAAACGCTTCAACATTTTAGCTAAAAAGGAAAACTCCCCCATTACCAGTGGCAGCGCCTATTCATACAACCTTTTCAAATTTACCGAAATCGGCGGTATCTCGGTAGACGCCAAAGACCACAATTGGCAGGCCGCCCTCCCCGTTCTCGAGCAAGAGCTACGCCGAGCCATTGAATATGGCTTCACCAAGGCTGAGCTAGAAGAAATCAAAGCAAACATAATTAACTCCTACGAGCTCTCTGTGAAAGCGGAGCCCAGTCGTAAGACCAACGAGCTCGCGTCCTCACTCGCGAGGCATGTGCACAAGAACGCCGTATTCTCCACCCCAGCTGACGACTTAGATATTCTTCGCGAAAACATTGCTACCATCACTCCAGATACCTGCCACCAAGCATTGGCAAAATTCTGGGAAACCAAAGACATCACACTGATACTCACCACCAATGCCCCCCAAGAGAATGCTGACGAGAAGATCGATGCGCTCTACTCAGAGAGTCGTGCAATAAAAGTCACCCCTCCTGTAAACAAAGCTAACACCAGCTTTGCCTATACCGATTTTGGCGAGCCAGGCAACATCGCGCAGCAATCACACATTAAAGACCTCGATATCACTCAAGTCAACTTCCACAATGGCTGTAGCTGCAACATCAAAAAAACTGACTTTAACAAAAACTCTATCAATCTCACCACTCGAGTTGGCGCAGGAAAGCTCACCATGCCGGCAGACAAGCCTGGCCTCGACATGTTCGCTTCCTCGGCCTTCGTCGCTGGGGGCCTCGGTCGGCATAGCTCGGACGACCTCGACCGCATCCTTGCAGGGCGCAATGCTGGCATCGACTTTCAAGTAGGCGAAGATGCCTTCATCCTTTCTGGATCCACCACGCCAGACGATCTCGAGCTTCAATTACAACTTCTCTGCGCCTACCTCTCTGACCCAGGATTTCGCCCTGAGGGCGAGCGAATGTTCAAAGCAAAGCTCCCGTCGATCTTCTCACAGATGAAACACACGCCCGCGGGAGCACAGGCAGAAATGACCGCTCTAATGCGTGGGAATGATCCCCGCTTCGTCTTCCCCACCCTCAAACAAGCCCAGAACCTTAACACCGAAGATATACACTCTTGGGTTAGCCCGGCGCTCAAAAACAACTACCTCGAACTCTCGCTCGTTGGCGACCTCGAAGTCGAGCAGACTATACCAATCCTCGCACGCACCATTGGGTCATTACCCAAGAGAGAAGCTAGTAAACCCGACTACGCGGAGCTGCGAACACTCACCAACCTACCCAAGCCTCCCTTAGAAAAGCGCTACAGCTTTGAAAGTCGCATCCCCACCGGCATGGCCATCGTAACCTGGAAAGCCACCGGCACAGATAAGGACAGTATTGGCACAACTCGAAGACTCAGCGTTCTGGGCAGCATTCTCTCTAACCGAATGCGCGAGAAAATTCGTGAAGAACTCGGTGAGGCATATAGCCCATACGCCGGCTTCCAACCCAGCGACACCTACAAAGACCTTGGTTACCTGCTTGCTGTCTCACCCGGCAAACCCGAGCAAGCCGAGCGCGTTGGCAAAATCATCATCGAGATTGCTGACAAACTAGCGAAAGAAGGAGCAAGCCAAGACGAACTCACTCGCGCTCTCGAACCACGATTGAGTGAGCTTAAAAAATCACTTCGACAAAACTCCTATTGGCTTGGCACCGTAATGTCCCAATCCCAAGAACAACCTTACCGACTCGACTGGGCACGTAAACGCGATGCTGATTACGCAGCCATTAATCTGAGCGAGATCAATGCCCTGGCCAAAAAATACCTAGGCAAAGGAAACACCCTGCGCTTCGAAATCACCCCAGTGCAAAAAAAGACAGCGAAGTAGCGCAGCTAGTAGCATCATACATCACTCGAGCATTCCATATTGCTTTAAAAAATTGAGAGTTTTTTCTATCGTATCATGGTAATCCTCGTCATTACTCGTCGGTCGAAAAAAGCTACCATTGAAAAATCCATGCTTGCGCCCCTCATAAGTAACCACTTCGCAGTGGTTTCCCGCTTCTGTCATTAGGCGGGCGAAGCGCTCTGCATTTTCTGAAGGTGTCGTCGTGTCCGCAGACCCCTGGAATACAATCGTTGGGGCGATCGCTTTTCTTACATGATGGCATGGAGAAAGTTCGGTCTGCTTTCCGCGCTGAAAGCGCCCTACCCCATAACCTTTTGCAGTGGTATCAAGCACCGGATTAAAAAGCACCATGGCATTTGGAACCGAGCTGACAGCAGTATCTTCTCCTTGCTGTTCATAGCCTTTAACCACACCAGTGCAGGCTGCAACATGCCCACCAGCAGATCCACCAGACGACACGATACGTTTGGGGTCCACGCCTAGCTTTACCGCATGCTGGCGCACCCACCGTATGGCAGACTTACCATCGGTGACACACTCATAGGGACTTGTTTTGTGAATACTGCCCACTCTATACTCCGCAGCAAAGGCAACCATGCCATGCTGTGCAAGAAAACGACATTGCTGATAAAACTGCCTAGGTGTTCCGCCTTGCCAGCCTCCACCGAAGAAGAATACCACTGCAGCACGGTTATCACTAGCCTCATGCCCACTCGGCTTAAACACATGAAGCTTAAGATCGACTTCACCAATCTTCTTGTAGCTCACCACTTCGTCTGGTGCTATTTCCTCTGCTGCTGACACAGCACCGCCAACTAACAAGAAGACAAATATGACCATTAATTTATTCAGGGTCATACACTTCTTATTGATCATTAATTAGAGATTTACCAATGGTGAGATTTCCTCGTTTCAAAAACATGACTTAGCCCCCGCATTTATGAGGCTTCTACCCTGCGCAACAAATCATAAGAATAAATACCAGAGCTGTGCCCATCTGCCCAGGTGATCTGAAGTGCATAGCCCCCTACCTGTTGCATGCGTAAAGCACGAAAACTTTTCTCCGTGTGCGACACAGTAGGCTTCACGACATGGCCCATCGCATCTGGCTCGCCTTGACAAACCGCGCATGGGCATGCTTCACGGAGCTTTCTAAGATTGATATAGCACTCCGCACCATCACTCCAAGCCAGTGCAAGCTCATCACCAATAACAACATTCTGTAATAACGTAACGGCCGACATAAACTTTAATTTAGAAATGGGAGCTTCGTGAACCAAAGATCGCTGACCCCACACGCACAATGGTAGACCCCTCCTCAATGGCAACTTCAAAGTCGCCACTCATACCCATGCTAAGGCCCGGAAATAGTTGCCCCGCTCTATGTTCCAACTCGTCACGCAATTCTCTCAGTTTGACAAACCAGGGCCTCGCGTCTTCTGGACTAGCCGCCATTGGAGGAATGCACATCAGCCCCAGTATGGATACATTCTCTAGTGCCAACAAATCATCAAGATCACTTCTTAGCTGATCTGGATCGTAGCCATTTTTGCTTTCCTCCGCTGCCAAATCAACCTGCAGATAAATCTGTGGCATGAGCCCTAGCTCGCCGGCTACATTAGATGTGTAACGGGCCAGCTTCAGAGAATCGATACTGTGTATCGTCTGAAAAAGAGGTAAAGCCTTTCGCGTCTTATTGCGCTGCAGGTGGCCAATAAGGTGCCACTCCAAATCCTTTGGCAATTGTGGGATTTTCTGCTCCCCCTCTTGCACACGATTTTCACCGAAAGCCAGATGCCCCGCGGCGACTACATCAGCCAGTCTCTCCGCAGGCCACGTTTTCGATACAACCAATAGCTGTGCAGCATCGGCTGACCTGCCCGAGCGCAATGCCGCATCAGCGACACACGCCTTGATGCGTGCTAGATTATCAGCGATATCATTGCTCATGAAGCTAGAGAAAATAGAAGCCACCCTCGGCGACACCTACTAACCATTGTTATTGAGCAGATTACCTGCAACACCCGCTTCGTTTGCAGCTTCGACTAGATCTGCGAGAATATGTATACCTTCACGTTTGACCGGGTCAAGCGAGCTTGGCCACTCAGGAGTATCATCCAGATCGGCAACCCCATCTTTGGCCTTGCGCATGTAGCTTTCCTTGTCCTTCTCGCGATCGATCTCGACGAGCTCGTTGAGCTCTAGATCTTCCAAACTAAGACGGAAAAAACGGAAGGTTTTAGCATCACTACCCGCTAGTTGTGCAAAGCGCTCTCGACGTTCTGCATTGCGCAAATCTCTACGCTCCTCATTGTCAGCAAGCTCCTTCTTACGCAGCTCTTTATTAAGCGAGAGAACATTATCTTCCCTCCGCTTGATCAGCCTATCAGCGTCCTCTTGGACATATTTAAAATCCATAGAATTCTCAATACGCTGAAGGCTGAGCTTCTTAATATCGGCAACAAACAATTTGCTGCGGTCAAGCTGTTGATATCCTGGAGCCTGAGGAATTATGTCGTGAGATAATGCATGATCTAGGTGCGCCTCACCCACTTCATAAGCATCTAGCATTGAGGGCAAAACAATGTCTGACTCCACCCCCTTCAGCTGAGTGGTACTACCAGCAATTCGGTAAAACTTTTGTATAGTCGGCTTCAGCACCCCTGCTCGACTTGCATCAGCCATAAACGGCATCATTTTTTTGATCTGCATCGGCTGCTGCACCGTGCCCTTTCCGAAACTTGAACTATCACCAACCACCACAGCTCGGTTGTAGTCCTGTAATGCACCAGCCAGAATCTCACTAGCAGAAGCACTTGTCTTATCGATAAGAACAACCATGGGTCCATCAAATATTGGGTTTGCGTGAGAAGAATCTTTCACCTCGACTTGATTGCGGAAGTTTTTGACCTGAACGACCGGGCCACGACCAGTAAAGAAACCCGTCATCCGGCGCACTTCCTCAAGAGAACCACCGCCATTGCCCCTCAAATCAAGAATGATGCCCTGAACTTTTTCCTGATTGAGCCGGCTGACTAGCTTCTCAATATCAGTTGAGCATCGAGTTTCCCAATTTTGAAAATCAGCATAAAAAGCTGGCAATCGAATGAAACCAAGCCGCTGCTTCCCACCGTTGGGGCGCGCCATCTCTATCACCTCAGCTTTGGCCAACTCATCTTTAAGCTCAACCTTACCTCGATTGATAACGATGTATTTAACTTCGCCAGGAGCACCATCTGCAGGCTCCACCTTCAACCGAACGTCTACCCCCTCTTTGCCTCGTATCTTGTCAACCACACGGTCGAGCTTTTCAAACATGATGTCTACCATCGCCTCTTCAGTGCCTGCGTTAGTATGATCGACCCCGACAACCCTATCATTTAATTTTAGAGACCCCTCTTTGTCGGCAGGACCACCCACTACAATGCCCGTAATCTTTGTTGACCCATCATCCTCAGCTTGAAGCAAAGCACCAATACCAACTAGTGAGTTTTTCATACCTGACATAAACCGCTCCATCTCAGACATACTAAAGTAGTCAGTATGTGGATCGTAGCTTTTGGCAATCGCACTGAAAAAACGGTCAGCAACATCTTCCTCGTTGGCAGAATTGATGCTCTTAAGCACGCGTTCGTAGCGCAATGAAATCATCTCCCCAGGGTGTTTCTTGTCTTTCAGCGGATCCTCTTTGCCCTGTTTAGCGGCCAAGTCAGCAACACTCTCACGCCTGAGGACCTCGCTCAACAAGGCCTGCTCCACTTGATCTTTCCAAATTTGGTCAGCGGCCTGGTTGGAGACTGGCCACTTTGCTTTTTGTCTGTCTAAAATCACCTCACGATCAGAATCAAAACTGAAATTATCATCGGCTTTCAGTAAGCCTTGAGCATATTTAATACGCTCGTTGGCGCGCGCTCTAAATACATTGTAAATTTCGATCGCAGGCACCATGCATTGCTCTTTCATCAAGAACTCATGGAGGTTCTCACCATATTTGTCGCGAAACATCGCAATATCAGACTCCAAAAAATACTGTTTATTGGCATCGAGAGACTTGATGTAAGTATCAAAAAAACGAGATCCAAGATTAGCATCAAAATCAAGACGCTCATAATGATTGTTGCGCAACATGATGAGCATCTGCTTACCAACTACATTAAAGTTAGTCTTGGCCGCCAAATGCGATGTAGATGTTGTGGCTAGCACTAAACTGAATGCCAGTATTTTATGGAAAGCACGGTAATTCATAGGAATATTTAGGATGGATGCATCACACCATTAAACGTGAAATGACCCAACTATATTCGCCTCTTTATCCTTATTTGTCTACCTCTTTCCCTTGAATTCTATGTCACAAGAACCACTTAAAAGCATCCAGCTAGATCCATCAACAAAAGATGCCAAGCCCGAAGCTGGACAGAATAACTGAGCATGATAAGTCCAATACATGGATAGCAACCAACATAGCGTAACGCTAGGAGAGCAAACTAATAAAAAAGAAGCCGAAGAAGGTTCTGCATTAGCCCCCAAATTTGATGCTGACGGTCTCATACCTGCTGTGGCAATTGACGCTACTACCAAAGAGCCACTGATGCTGGCATACATGAATAAAGAATCGCTTGTGATGACCCTCGAGCTCAATGAGGCCGTTTATTATTCGAGAAGTCGTCAGGAAATCTGGCACAAAGGAGCAACCTCGGGGCACATTCAAAAAATCATCGAAATACGCACAGACTGTGATCAAGACGCACTCATTTTATATGTAGAACAGATCGGTGCCGGAGCATGCCACACAGGCCGCAACAGCTGTTTCTATCGGTCAGTTGATCTAGGTAGCGGGAAGAATCCTGCCGCGCTAAAATTTACCAAAGCAGATCTCACCTATGACCCTGAGGCCATTTACGGCAAAAAAGATAGCTGAAAATCTGCTCACGCAAGCCACGCCGAAATATCTGAACTCACTCCCTTCTATTCGCATCCATAGCCAGCAACTGAGCCCTCATCGAATTGACCAAGCATGAAACTAATCGTCTTTGACTGTGACTCCACACTTTCGGCCATTGAAGGCATCGATGAGCTCGCGAGAGTGAACGGCCCCGAAACCTTTCGTGAAATAGAGGCCCTTACCAACGCAGCCATGAATGGCGAGGTTCCCATTGATGATATTTTCGCCCGGCGCCTCGAGATTATCAAACCCAGCCTCGATACCTGCCTTCAAGTAGGCCAGCTCTACATCGAGCATATCGAGCCCACAGCGCTTGCTACCCTGGAGCACCTTAGGCGAGAAGGCTGGGAAATTGTGATTGTGTCTGGCGGCTTTACTCAAGTGATTGAGCCCCTCGCGGATCAACTCGGCGTCAAGCGCATTGAAGCAGTTCCGCTCAAGTTCACAGACGACGGCGCCTACGCAGGTTATGACACCTCAGCACCACCAACACGAAACGGCGGCAAACCTGAGATCATCCAGCAGCTTAAAAAAGAACTTAATCCAGAACACATCGTCATGGTTGGCGATGGCATCTCAGACCTGGAAGCCCAAAGCGTTGCTGATATTTTCATTGGTTTTGGCAGATACGCGGCCAGAGAAAAAGTTCGATCTGAGTCAGATCACTTCGTCTACTCTCTCGACGAAATCCCCAAGATTGTCAGCACTTGCTCGTTCAGTAAATAGCCGAGCCCTCTGACCACCAGAGCACCTCAGCGCCTGAATATCCGCGCCTTACCTGAGGTTCATTGTGCCCGCGCATCCGACTTTGCTCACATGCTATTCACAGGTTATACGCAGCTTACTCACAAATTATTGAATTAGTAAATTTATGCGTTAAAAACTCAGCATGATAGTTTTAGGCTTTCAATAATATACTTATTCACTGCTTACCAAGAAGTTACTCACATTTATTGTGCAACACGATCACGGTAAGTCCTTCGTAACAAGGTCACCCCTCCTTAAAAGTTATTCACAACATTTCCAACTTACTCAGATTGACCTTCTGCTTAAACTCTCTAAAAAGCTAATTACTTATGGCAACTAATTCTCCTCCCACCTCTCAATCTGGATCGTCCAGAAAGAATGAAGGTCCCGCACTTCAAAAAGCTCCAACACCTGACCTGCAGTCTGCCGAGCGGGCCCTGCCCCATGCCATTGGGCCTGAAAAAAGCGTGCTCTCATCCATGTTTCAAGACCCACAGCAATTCATCGGACTGGCTGTGGAGAACAAACTAACCGCAGATCATTTCTACCAGCCCGCGCATGGCGCCCTTTACACCGTCTTACTCGAGCTATTTGAGAAAAATGAGCCCATTGAACTCGTCTCCTTGTCTCAAACATTGATGGACCGCAACCTCATGGCGTCTGTGGGCGGACCGGCCGCAGTCACAGAGATCTACACCTACTCACCCACCCACGCCCACTACGAGCACCACCTTGACATCGTTAAAGACAAGTATGTTCTGCGCTCAGTCATCCAACACTGCACCGAGGCAATCACCCGTGCTTATGATGACCAAGAAGAAGTCGAGCAGCTCCTCGATAATGTCGAATCCCAAGTACTCGCCATTCGAGAAGGCGCCGAGCGAAACAAAGAAGAAACCATCGCCGACCATATGAAAACGGTGATAGCAAACTTCGAAGCATTTATTCATCGCGATGAAGACAGCCGCGGTCTCCTCACCGGCTACTCAGAAATTGATAAAATGTCCAACGGCCTCAAACCCGGAGAAATGTTCATCATCGCCGCTCGCCCCTCGATGGGTAAAACCTCTTTTGCCATGAATCTCGTCGAGCACTTTTGCCTCGACCTCAAACTCCCCGCCATGGTCTTCTCCCTTGAAATGGGGGCCTTTCAGCTAGTAGAGAGACTACTCTATGCACGCGCTAGATTCGACAAATCCAAGGTCATGAAAGGCTTCGAACCCAGTAAATCTGACTTCATCGGAATCAAACGCGCCTCTGAAGAAATAAAGGACTGTAAGCTCTTCATCGACGACACTCCTGGCATAAGCATCAACGAACTTCGGGCTAAAGCCCGACGCAAAAAGAAAGAAGAAGACATCAAAGTCATCGCCATCGACTACCTCCAACTGATGCGCTCCAATTCAAAGCAGGCACAAAACTCTCGAGAGCGAGAAGTCGCAGAAATTTCCGCTGGCCTCAAGGGTCTCGCCAAAGAGCTCGATATTCCAATCATCGTGCTCGCACAGCTTAACCGTGGACCTGAATCCCGAGTCGGTTCCAGCGGCGGCGGCGGCAAGCCTCGTATGTCAGACCTTCGTGAGTCTGGATCTATCGAGCAGGACGCCGACATGGTTGGCCTTCTCTATCGCTCTGCTTATTACGCAGACAACAAAGAAGACCGTGAAGAAGATAATGGCACAGCTGAGCTGGTTATCGCCAAGAACCGAAATGGTCCAACCGGCGACGTCCCACTCACCTTCATCAAAGAAATTATGCGCTTTGAAACTCGCGCGTGGGATAATGAAACTGATGCACAGTGATGCACCGCTTGGTAATAGCACCGCTAGGATAATCCCTATTCCTGCTCAACGACCAAACCATGCGCATGAGCTCCATGACCCAAGCCCCATGAGCGTTGGCCAAGGCGACAGCTATGGCCAAGGCGACAGCTATGGCTAAGGCGACAGCTTTGGCTATGACTTTGGCTCAGCCTCTTTCGGCATGCCATTATTATAGCCAGTGACGAAGTAGAGCGTGCAGCCCACAACCGCTAGCGCCAGAATACCCCAGAAAAACACCCAGCTGTGTGGAATTCCCGTAGTCGTTGCGTAGCACCAGCCACAAAGCAAACTGCCCGCTAAGCCGCCAACACCTCCGACTAAGGTTCCCAACAAGGCTTGAGCTTGGCCACGCATCGACGCGTCTACACGTCGATCAACCAGTATTTGCCCCGTGATATAGAAAAACGTGTAGCAGGGACCGTGGAGCGCAATGCCAAGCCATATCCAAATCAACTCACCGCTCCAGCCAGAAAAAGCAAACAGTCCGTAACGAACAAGCCCCATCAACAACGCCGATACCAGCACCCAACGAAGCTTCCCCCGTGCCAGCAACCAGCCCAGAGTCAACATGGCAACAATTTCAGCCACTTGCCCAAGAGTCATGGAAGCTGCGGGATGCAAATCTCCCAACTCCTTTAGTTGCATCGGCGCATACATATAGAAGGCACCAAGGGGAACCGTAAAGAGCAGCGTAGTTAGCAAAAACACCCGCATCGTTCGGTCTTTGAAGAGAATCAGAGCATCGAGTCCGAGATTTTTACGCCAATTGGGCTTACCTTCTTCAAGTTTCCCCTGTGGCGGCGTATCCGGCATCATATAGCATGCCAGTCCGAAAACCACCCTGATTCCAGCTGCCGCAATGCCCGCCATGGGAGAGCTATCCCAGCCCATCCAGCTCACCGATATACCAGCCACAACCCAGCCGATTGATCCCCACACGCGGAACAGTGGAAACTTTTTCTGCGCATTATCAACATTAGCCAGAGTCACCGTGGAAACAAGCGACCACATGGGTGCGCCCAACAAAGCATTAAGCACCTGAAAGCCAAGATACCACCATGCCCCCCAGCCCATGTAGAGCGCATAGAATGCCATGCCCAGAAAACCTGCGCCCAATAGCGACAAAGTCCCCACCAATTTCTGCGCTGAAAAGCGATAATCAGCCATCGAGCCAAAAATAAGGGGTGAGAATAAAGAAACAAACGGCCCGACAGCAAAAGCATAAGGAAGAACCCACTCAATCCCTTGAGCCTTTAATATATTGGGTAACGCCGGATACCACATACCCGGAGCTGCCGTCAGAAGAAAGAAGCCGATAGCAATCCACCAGCTACCGCCTTTACCTAATTTCTTACCGACAGAGAACACGGCATGTCTTTAGCTGCATCGGGCAAAATACCAACCACCAAATAATGCCGCCAATCCCAACCAGTAAACTTTATTAATAATGGCATAGAATTTGCTAAGAAATAAGTTGAAATCATCTTCGGTTTCATCTTACCCTTCAGCGTCATCCTTGATTTGGCGCCCACCGGCCGAGCACTTTGGAGGCATCCCTTACCTTCTTCACATCTGATTGTGCACACCCAAAGCGCTCAGAGCACATCCAGCCATGGCATCAACAGGCCTCCATCAAAACCTTTCCCAGCAACAGACTCTATCGCCGCAGATGCGCCAGAGCCTGAATATTCTGCAGGCCAATACCATGGAGCTTGGGCAACTACTAAGCCAGGTAGCGGAGATGAACCCAACGCTGGAAATCACAGAGGAGCGCGATCAGCTTGAGGACAGTCAAATCGCTGATGCCGAAACTGACTACGAGAACCTATCTGAATTCGATGATTACTGGCGTGAGGATCAGATTCTCATGCACGGGACCAGATCCCACACGTCAGACGATGAAGAACGCCGCGAATTTCTCTACAATTCGATCGTCGCCCCTCAAACACTGCAACAACACCTCGTTGACCAACTCAATCATGCAGCTCTTGATGACAACACCTACATGGCCGCCGAGCTACTCATAGGTTCTATCAATGACACAGGCTTTCTTGAGGATTCCATCGAAGACATCGCCGCCAACTCCAGCTACCCGCTCAAGCAACTTCGCTCAGCACTATGCTTATTGCAAAGGTTTGACCCACCCGGAGTAGCCGCCGAGAATCTGACCGAATCCTTGCTACTCCAGCTTCAACTCCAAGGCATGGGAGGATCTCTGGAGAGCCGCATCGTAGACCAACATCTTGGCGATTTGGCTCGTCACCGCTTCGGTGACATCGCTCGAGCCCTCGGCGTCACCCATGAATCGGTTCATGATGCAGCAGAACACATCGCCACTCTAAACCCAGACCCTGGCGCCGCATTCGACCCCACGTCCAATCCCCACGTTAGCGCCGACCTCGAATTACGCAGAAACATAGAGGGGCATTATTACGCCCACCTCACCGGCGATCACCTCCCTAAACTCCAAATAAGCAATCACTACAAAGACCTATTAGCAAAACTAAACTCAGACCCCAAAGCTCGTAAATTTATCAAGGATAACATTCACGAAGGCAGGCAAATTATTAGCGCCCTTGGCCAACGCCAAGAGACACTATTAAAAATAGGCACCGAACTCGTTAAACGTCAACCCGACTTCATCACTCATGGACTCACCAAGCTGCGCCCTATGACCATGCAGGATATCGCAGAGGCGGTTGGCGTTCACGCAGCGACAATCTCGCGAGCAGTCTCAGGCAAATACATCCTCACTCCTCACGGCCTCATGGATCTGCGACGATTCTTCTCCACAGGTTACACCACCAAACAAGGCAGTGAAATTTCCAACACTGGTGTTCGTGAAGCCATCCAACAAATTGTCAGCCATGAAGACAGCGCCAAACCCCTCTCCGATACCGCCATCGAAAAACAACTCAAGGCCAAGGGCATCAAGGTAGCCAGAAGAACGATCGCCAAATACCGCGACCAACTAGGCATCCTGCCCTCACATCTCCGCAAAAAGCATTCCCAATAGAGTCAAAGAACCTCAAAAACGGCCAACAACGCCAAAAATCGCTAGAATCCATTTGTCCATGGCATAATCGTAAACTTTTCTTGCGGTAATGCCAAAAGTCCATATTTTGCCTTACATGAATGCAACGAAAAATCTGCCAGACTATCTAAACAAAGAAATCTTGCTCAATCCAGAGCAGCGCGTCTTCCCAGATTTCAATGTATCTAGATTACTCGATACGGTCTTCAAGCCAACGCAAGGCTGTCGAGTCTGTATTCTAACTGACTTCGACGAACCCGAGCGCTGGATGAAAGACTTCTCCTTTTTGCAGTCAGATGGATTTGAAGTGCAAAAGAATGCACATCATTACTTTTACGAAAGCCTACGAGACGGCGTCATGGACGAACTAGGCATGACAGGCGGTGAGATGTTTGCCTACCGCTGCACTCATGGCTCAAACCTCGACCTCTCAGATGAAGTCTGGGACAGTGAAGGCAAAGAGCTCTCACTCAACAAAGACATTTACCCTCACTACGACATCATCCTTTGCATCTCCACATTCTCCGCAACCGCACCTCTCACCGAGCGCTGCAAAGTATTCGGTTTCCGCGGAGCCACCATGCACGGCATGAATGAGATCATCTTGCGCTCCGGCCTCGCAGTGGACTACGAAGAAGTCTCTGATGATGCAGAAAAAATCCGCAAAGCACTCGACCGCGCTGATGAGGTAGAAATTGACTTCGAGCTAGAAGACGGCCGCATCCTCACCGCTTGGCTGGGCCTCGGCGGGCAACAGGCACAAAAGTCCCACGGACTCTGCCAAGGAACCAAGCCCGACATTGCCAACTTACCAGCAGGTGAAGTTTATTTCGTTCCTGTTGATGCACGTGGCCAATTCCCCATGAAGTATGAAGATGGCACCCTAGGCATCCTCGAGGTTAAAGACCGCGACGTGAAATCCTCAAGCATTATCGAAGGCAACCAAGCGACCATTGATGAACACAACGCGCTCCTTGCTGACGACCCAATGACAGGCACACTCGGCGAGCTCGGATTTGGCACCCAGGTCCTTCCAGTGTCCTATCAAGACATCCAAGATGAGAAGGTATTAGGCACATGCCATCTAGCGACTGGTCGAGACGACCATCTCGGTGGTGACATTGTTCCAGATATGTTCAAAGAACACGTCAACTCATCCCATGACGATATCCTTTTTGCGCCTCACAAAACTCCCAACTTCAACCTCAAAGAAGTCCGCATGAAGTGGGGCAAAGGCGATGACTGCCGCACCGAAGTCCTCATCCAAGACTTCAAACCAGCTCCCTACATCATCAATTCACTAGAGCGATAGCCACAAACAAAGCTACTTAGGGTAACGGGACCAGTAACACTGGCTAAGTTGACAATATTACTCATTTGTAAGAAGCAAATATTGCCCCATATACGGCTGGGAGACCCTGCCTTTACTCGGTGTCTGCCAGTCTAAGTTGGCTGGATTCAGATAGTTTGGTGATATCATACCAAACGCTTTTACCGGTGGGCAAAAGAAAGTAAACTCTGCCCCCCTGTATCTCTCGAACAGCAGCCTTAATTTTTTTTCCAGCAGAGTTTTCCCACTGCTTGAATTCAGGCACCCTCTCCTCTTCTTTATCTTTGCTGGCATCAGAGTCATCACCGCCTAGCACATCAACATCTTTAAGGGACTTACGAAGTTCTCTGACTACCTCGCGCATATCAGCCTTCAGGGCAGAATAAGGAACCGCATCGATACCCTTCTCCCCGTCTGCCGTGGTGACAAAAACAATGGGGATAGTATTGCCACCTTTGGCCCTTACCTCCATCACCCCTTTTGGTAAGGACGCCTTGTCTTTCTTCGTGTCAGCGAAGACAATAACACCCACGGTTTTAAATGATTTAAAGGCCTCCAAACTGGTTGCCACACAAGGTCCTCAGCTTGTTCCTGGATCAGTGTAGACAAATACCAGCGGCTTTTCCTTCTTAGTAGCTTTAACAATGGCTTCATCTAATTCATCCATTCGATGAATCGAGCGAGGAATCTTCATCTCAGCCAAACTCACTTCCATGATTGAGGTCAATGAGATCGCTAGCACTAAAATAAATTTCATACTGATTAACTTAAGTTACTTACCATAAATGGTCGAGTAAATATCCTCTGTGAAGATAAACTTCACCGCATAACCCAGAAAACAATTGATTCAGCAAAGAAAAGCCCTCACTGCTTTCGCGGTGAGGGCTTGGTAAATGCGTTGAAGTAATCAGCGCTTGATTACGATATTAACGTTAATAACCTTAGTAACGATATGGCTCAGGCTTGTAAGGGCCTTCGACAGGGACGCCGATATAGTCGGCCTGTTCCTGACTTAGAACGGTAAGTTTACAACCAATCTTCTCAAGGTGGAGTCTAGCGACTTCTTCGTCGAGATGCTTAGGCAATACCTTCACCTCACCAGCCTTGTAGTTGTCTTTGTTTTTCCAAAGATCAATCTGAGCAAGAGTCTGGTTGGCAAAGCTGTTGGACATCACAAAGCTTGGATGGCCAGTGGCACAACCGAGGTTCACCAGACGACCTTCAGCCAACATGTAGAGACTATTACCCGTTGGGAATGTGTATTTGTCTACCTGTGGTTTGATGTTGAGGTGCTCAACACCCTCAGCCTTGCTGAGTGAGTCCATCTGAATTTCATTATCAAAGTGGCCGATGTTACAAACGATGGCTTGATCCTTCATCTTCTCCATATGCTCAAGGCGGATGATGTCGTAGTTACCTGTGGTGGTTACATAGATATCTCCCCATCCGAGAGTGTCTTCGATGGTCAACACACGATAGCCTTCCATTGCTGCTTGCAGCGCACAAATCGGATCAATCTCGGTCACTACGACCTGAGCTCCTTGGCCACGCAGTGCCTGGGCACAGCCCTTACCGACATCACCGTAGCCGCAAACAACGGCCACCTTGCCGGAAATCATCACATCAGTAGCACGCTTGATTCCATCGACAAGTGACTCACGACAACCGTAGAGGTTATCAAACTTTGACTTGGTGACAGAGTCATTCACGTTGATGGCAGGAATAAGAAGAGATCCTTCGTTGGCCATCTGGTAGAGACGATGAACGCCAGTAGTAGTTTCTTCCGACACGCCCTTCCAGTCTTTGACGATGTTAGCAAAGACGCCTGGCTGCTCGGCACCAATCTTCTTGAGCAGATTTTTAATGACTTGTTCTTCTTCAGAACCAGCTGGCTCATTGATCCAGTCTGAACCATTTTCCATCTCGTATCCTTTGTGAATGAGAAGTGTGGCATCACCACCGTCGTCTACGATGAGTTGTGGGCCGAGGTCACCAGGGAACTGAAGAGCCTTCCATGTGCACCACCAGTATTCTTCGAGTGTCTCACCCTTCCAGGCAAAAACAGGCACGTTGACATCAGCCATTGCAGCTGCTGCGTGATCTTGAGTTGAGAAAATATTACAAGATACCCAACGCACATCGGCCCCGAGATCAACAAGAGTCTCAATGAGCACGGCTGTTTGGATGGTCATGTGTAGGGAGCCCATCACACGGACACCTTCAAGCGGTTTTTCAGGGCCATACTTGGCGCGGGTTGCCATCAGGCCGGGCATTTCATGTTCGGCGATGTCAATTTCCTTGCGACCGAAATCGGCAAGTGTGATGTCTGCGACTTTGTAGTCGTCGAAGACAGGTGTTAATGTAGCTGCTGCTGTATTAGACATGGTATTATTGTTGTTTTGTTGATTAGAGATTGGATTAGACGGAGGCTTTGAGTGCTTCTACTTTGTTGGTTTCCTCCCACGGCAAGCCATCGTTTTCACGACCAAAGTGACCGTAGTTGGTAGTTTTACCATAGATGGGCCGCAAGAGATCGAGCTGAGAGACAATATCAGCAGGCTTGAAAGAGAAGACCTCATTGACTGCTTTTTCGATCTGAGCCTCTTCAACTTCATTAGATCCGAAGGTGTTTACATTCACACTAACGGGATGAGGGTGACCGATGGCGTAGGCCAGTTGAAGTTCGCATTCGCGAGCAAGGCCAGCTGCCACAATATTTTTGGCAACCCAACGACACATGTATGCTGCTGAGCGATCAACCTTCGAGGGATCTTTACCTGAGAAAGCTCCTCCTCCGTGGCGACCCATGCCTCCGTAGGTGTCGACAATGATCTTACGACCTGTGAGCCCAGCATCTCCCTCGGGACCACCGATGACAAATAGGCCGGTAGGGTTGATCAAGATTTCAGTCTCGGGAGTCAGCAAATTTCCTGGTAGGTTTTTCTCGATAAGGTCGCGTGTCAGCACCTCTCGTATTTCCTGAGTGCTGATCTCCTTCGCGTGCATGGTAGAGATGACCACAGAGGTAAAACGATTAGGCTTGTTGTCGATATACTCGATACTTACCTGAGTCTTGGAATCAGGGCGCAACCATGTGTGGGTGCGATCTTTGCGAAGTTGTGTAAGTGCTTGACCTAGGCGATGCGAATAATGAATGGCCGCTGGCATCAATGCCTCGGTGTCATTGGTCGCATAACCAAACATAATACCTTGGTCTCCTGCACCCTGCTCCTCAGTGTCTTTATCTGCAGCCCCAACAGCGTCTACACCCTGAGCGATGTCAGGTGACTGCTGCCCAAGCATGTTCATCAGGAAGGCTCCCTTTTCAAACTTACAGGTGTATGAGTAATCGGTGCCGTTGGCGTAATCTTCATCGTAGCCAATTTCCTTGAGTGTATTCTTCACAAGGGTACCATAGTCGAACTTCGCGTCCGTGGTGATCTCGCCGGCCAGTCCGACGACATTATCTTTAACAAAGGTTTCACATGCTACCCTGCTGTTGATATCTTGTTCAAGGCAGGCGTCGAGGACGGCATCGGACACGGTGTCACATACTTTATCGGGATGACCCTCAGTGACTGACTCAGAAGAAAAAATGAATGGCTTGCTCATATGTAAAATTTGTTGTATCGTCAAATCTCGATACGTTGATGCGTTTTTAATCCTGTAATCCTATGTCGTCAATTCTTAAATCACTAAAACTTTTATCCGACCCTACACGGATTCGTATTTTACTACTCCTCTCCCACGAGCCTCTCAACGTTGCTGAGCTTCAAGAGATACTAGGCATGGGACAAAGCAGAATATCTACTCAGCTTTCTCAATTGAGGCAGGAGGAGCTGGTAACCAGCTCGCGCTCTGGCAAAAACAATGTTTATGCAATATCAGCACCCGATGCTATCATGGAGGTTGCGCGCCAGGCTGCTACGGAAATAGTGGAAGTGAAGGCTGATTCCGCGACCCTTGCCCACATAATGCGCAAGCGACGTGACAAGACACGGGCTTATTTTGATGAGTTAGCGGGCAAATTTGGTAAAAGCTATGTACCCGGCCGCTCATGGAAGTCCCTCGCTGAGGCGATGCTCAAAGTTCTCAACTACGATGTCGTTGCCGACTTGGGTGCCGGAGAAGGCACCTTAGCTCAACTGCTAGCACCCAATGCCAAGAAGGTTATTGCTGTGGACAGTGCTCCCAACATGGTCGAATTTGGTAAGAAAATGGCGAAAAAACATGGTTTGAGTAATCTCGAATACCGCTTGGGAGACATCGAATCCCCACCGATCGATGACAACTCCGTTAACCTAGCCATTTTTTCCCAAGCCCTGCATCACGCTGATCACCCACAAACAGCTCTAGATGCCGCATTCAAGCTACTCGCTCCAAGCGGCAAGTTAGTCATTTTGGACCTCCTTCAGCATAGCTTTGATCAAGCACGAGATCTTTATGCTGACACCTGGCTTGGATTTTCCGAAGTTGAGTTGTTCAAAATGATCAGCAAGGCAGGCTTCCAGAAAGTAGAAACCACTATTGTTGATAAAGAAAGCGAAGCTCCTTACTTTCAGACTCTGCTGGCGGTAGCATCTAAGTAACGAAATCGGCAATCATGATTAAGCGCACACTGCTAGCAAGCTGCATCATATCAGCAAGCTGCAGCTCCCCTCTTCCCAACTCAATCGCTGGCGACTATCGCAACATAGCCTCTGAACCGTTACTAGCAGACGCTCCGAGACTCCACACTGCTAGCGAAACCACTAGTAAAAAGCCCAAACGCCACCAAGTCACGCCATCTACAGCTGCCTATGAGGCGCACACCTCGGCACAAATTCGATCACCCGTCCATGCAACACCGCAAAACAGGCTACCGCTGAGTTACCAATCAATTACGACCCATGGCATCACCGTCTCCGCAGTGTATTATGACGACAGGGAATTTGACCTGCAAGTAGCTGACCAACCCAACGGCTGCGGCAGCTTATGGCTAGATGCAAAATCAGCTGGCTTATCTCGCAATGCCATCGCTGCCATCAATGCTGGATTTTTCACCCCAGAGGGAAAGCCTCTTGGACTTCTGGTGGAGTCAGGCCTCAGGCGTGGCTACATCAATCAATCTTCACTCGGCTCAGGCATCTATGCTTCCACACCCGCTGGCACAAGCATCACCCGACGAGATAGCAACAGCTCTTCTCAGCGCATCAATAACGCCACACAGCTTCTGCAAGCAGGTCCCATACTCATTGAGCAGGGTGAGACCTCCTCTGGACTCTCAGATCAGCGTAATCGCCCACGCAGCTTTATCGCATGGGATGGGCATCATCACTGGATGATGGGACATATCGAGACAGCAACTCTAATGGGTGCCGCACAAGCTCTTGCAAAGAGTAAATCTCTCAAATTCAAGCCCTCCATTGTCTTGAACCTTGATGGCGGCAGGTCCTCAGATCTTTGGGCTGGTCCACAAGTTCCGGGTGGCAATAGATCACACCGTTCATTTCTCAACAAAGCAGTACGCAACTACCTCGTGCTCACTCCGCGCTAGCGGGCAGCATCAGCTCCAAGCATGCTCCCTGTGAAGGAGGCGTTACGCGTGAAAAATGAATCATCGTCGCCTTACCCACGTGAATTCCGCCACACTGGCTACCCAGTAACCACGATGCGAGGTATTCAAAATCAGGATTATGGCCGACGAGGGCAACACGCTGAAATTGATCATAGGCAGAGAGCTCATTCAGCGCCACCTCAGCACGCATTCCACAAGCAAGCCAAGGTTCGATGATAGGACGAGGCGCAACAGCATTGTCAGAGATAATCTCTGCTGTTTGACGGGCACGAACTAATGGACTCGCCAAAATAACATCGGGCACAAACTCGTTACGCTTGAGAAACTGGCCTACTTTAGCTGCTTGTTTTCTCCCACTCTTTGTCAGTGCACGCTCGGCATCACTCGCAGCGACATTCTCAGCAATATTTTCAGCTTTTGCGTGGCGTATCAATAGAAGCTCCATGACATTCGAACTGAAAGATGCAACAAACTACACGACCAACTACATCGTCATACCACCGTCACTTGCAATCACCTGACCGGTGATATATCGAGCCTCGGAACTGGCGAGAAACAAAGTCAGCGATGCGATATCCTGCGGCGATCCCATTTCCTTCAGCGGGATATTAGCCACGATTGCTTCTTTCTGATCATCATTGAGCTCATCTGTCATATCGGTAACTATGAACCCGGGAGCAATCGCATTACAGGTCACCTTGCGGCCAGCCAATTCCTTAGCCACTGATTTGGTAAAACCAATCAGCCCAGCTTTACTTGCTGCGTAGTTCACTTGGCCTGCATTTCCCATTAATCCAATAACAGAGCTAATATTGATGATGCGTGGATCCTCGGCTTTCATCATGCTTCGCTGGAATGCTTTCACTGTATTAAACGCCCCCTTAAGGTTGGTATCCAGAACGGTGTCCCAATCTTCATCTTTCATTCGCATCAATAAGCCATCACGAGTAACACCAGCATTGTTGACCAGTATATTCACAGCCCCGAAGTCAGCCACAATTTCCTTCCCCAAAGCTTGCACAGCTTCGTGGTCAGCCACATCAACCGCATAAGACTTAGCAGAATCAGGAAACTCCGCGTTGATTGCTTCGGCGGCTGAGCCACAACTGCCGGGGCTGCGGCTGACAACGGCAACCTTACATCCCTCTGCCGCAAATGCTTTTGCGATCTCTAATCCAATACCTCGGCCAGCGCCGGTAACAACTGCAACCTTATTTTCAAATCGTGCCATGCACATACGTTCCATGATTTGCCTTACTTGCCAATCATGAAATAGAGACGAAATTCCCTACTTCCACATATAGGAGCGTTTTTCAGAAATCACCACACTACCGTTCATCATTCTAATCCTCCAAGCCAACACTCGACCCCCGGTACGATAGGATTCTCCTGAGATAGTAAATTTAACCAAACCGCTCGTTTCCGCGGCCGGCAGGTCTTGACTCATCGTCAAAACCTCAGAGCCTGTCGCTGCCTGATGATAGTCCATCACGATCCTCAAAGGCCCTTGCAGTTCATTCACATTGTTCCAACGAACTGAGTAATACTGCCCTAGACGCTGACTGCGTTCTTCTCGTGATACGGCACCGCGCATCCGATACATTTGCTCCCCTCGAACCATCGGAGCCTGCTTCATATTTACCACATCAATGGATTTTAGATGATATTGCTTAACCTGCATGATGTCCTTAGTGGCGCAGGAGGCACATAGCGAAAACAAACCAATAACAACGGATACAATGGGAGCCTTCTTACAGTAACTGGAGACAAACTTCATTCTCATTACTTAAGACCAACCAAAAAAAATGCCAATGTCGAAATTTCCAATTCGCCAGCGGCCGCCTCTTTGGCTATCGTCATGGAATGGATGCCAGCATTGAGACGCGCTTACAAAACTTCATACAGAGCAAAGGCTTGCGCAACACCCCACAGCGTAATGCTATCGTGGACGTTATTTTCTCCACAGATGATCATTTTACCGCTGATGAGCTATGGGATCGTATCCGCAAAACAAAGTCTCTCGGCTCGCAATCGTCCAGAGCAACCGTGTATCGCACTATTTCACTACTCGTTGAAGCTGGTCTGCTCCATGAAATCGACCTCGGTGACGACCAAAAGACTTATGACCCGAACTTCGTTGACAGCCCCGCTCACAACCATCTCGTTTGTATCGACTGCGGCAAAGTCATCGAGTTTGAGGATTCGCACATTCAACTGATGAATGACTGCGCGGCGAGGCGATTAGGCTTCCGCGCGGAACGCCAGACACTCAAGATCGAAGCCTGCTGTGAAAAGCTCAGACTTCATGGTCGCTGCGAAAACCTGATCGAAGCTCGCATTCAGGGCAAGCGACTACCCAAGAGGCGTTGATCAGACATCATCAAAAATATTTCGAGCTTCTTGAAAGTTTCCTTTCTACGCCCGCGTTCATTGTTTATGAATCTTAATTTTTCTGAGGTCGTGGAGAAAAAAACATCCTTGATTCTGACCATATTACTCCCGCTTGCATACCTGACGGCCCCGCATGCGGTAGCTGTGCCCCTCAGCATAGACAGCGGCGAGAGCATTGTATTGATTGGCAGCGGCTTGGGCTCCCGTATGAGCCACTTCGGCCACTTTGAAACTGAGTTACAGCTGCGCCACCCCGACAAGAATATAGTCATCCGCAATATGTGTGATGAGGGAAACACCCCAGGGTTTCGCCCCCACCCTGGCCGCAAGTCGCCTTGGGCATTCCCAGGTGCAGAAAAATATCAAACCGAACTCGCCAAAAAAAGCGGAAGTGGCGGCATCTACATGACGCCAGACCAGTGGCTAAGCCATCTCAAGGCTGATACTATCATTGCATTCTTTGGCTTCAACTCATCCTTCAATGGCCCTGCGGGGCTGGAGAGCTTTAAGGGAGAACTTACCGGGTTTATCAAGCATACCCTGAGCCAGAATTACAACGGCAAGTCAGCGCCCAAGCTGGCCATCGTATCCCCAACCGCATATCAAAATCTATCAGACAAATACAACACCCCGGACGGAGTGCAGGCCAACATCAACCTCGGCCTCTACACCAAGGCCATGCAGGACGTCTGCGCCGCTAACAACGTCTCGTTCATCGACATCTTCTCACCATCCAAATCCGTTTTTGACGCATCCGAAAAGGACCTCACTAACGACGGCGCCCTGCTCAACAAGCTAGGCTACACCTGGCTTGCCCCACGCCTCGCTGATTCTCTCTACGGCAAAGCTGCCATCAAAAGCCCGCAACACCGCAAGCTTGTGCACGCGGCAGTGAACGAGAAAAACTGGCGCTGGCTTAATGACTACAAAATGCCCAACGGAGTTCAAATTTATGGACGTCGCGGCGGTAAAAACGCCCCGCCACAAAACTACCGCGATGAATATCAGAAAACTCGAGAGATGACCGCCCTGCGTGACCAAGCGATCTGGCTGGCACTCCAAGGTGAAACAATGGACCTTGCCGCCGCGGATGCAAAGACCTTCAAACTCTCCCCCGTCAAAACCAATTACAAACCCAGTGGCAAAAACGGCAAGCTTGAGTATCAATCGGGCACAACATCACAGACCAAAATCACTACCGCCAAGGGCTATAAAATGGAGCTCTTTGCCTCGGAAAAAGAATTTACCGATCTTGCAAATCCGGTTCAGGTCGCGTTCGACAACAAAGGACGTCTCTGGGTCGCCACCATGCCCAGCTACCCTCACTATCGTATTGGTGATCCCAAGCCTAGCGACAAACTCATCATACTCGAGGATACTGACAACGACGGTAAAGCCGACAAACAAACCACCTTCGCTAGTGACCTTCATATCCCCATGGGATTTGAAATCACATCAGAAGGCGTCTACGTTGCCCAGTCCGGCCATCTTGTTCTACTTAAGGACACCGACGGAGATGACCAATACGATGTTCGCGAAGTCATCTTGAGTGGCTTCGATGATCACGATACCCACCACGCTATTGGAGCATTCTGCGCGGATCCATCGGGAGCCATCATCATGAGTGAGGGTATATTTCTCCATTCCAATATTGAGACCGCTTATGGACCTGTCCGTGGCACAAATGGCGGCTTCTTCCGCTACTCACCACAACGCAAGAAACTCATTCGTTACGCCCAGCTACACATTCCCAATCCATGGGGAACTGCCTACGATGATTACGGCCAGGATTTTTTCCTGCATACCTCCGGCCCAGCTGTTTCTTGGATGATGCCAGGCACGGTGAAGCCCACTTACGGAGCCAGCATGTATGCTACCAGCATCCTTCAAGATCATAAGGTGCGCCCCACCTCAGGGCTTGAGTTTGTATCGAGCAGGCATTTCCCAGATGATGTTCAGGGTGATATGCTCATTTGTAACAACATTGGATTTCTCGGCGCTAAGCAACACCGCATCATAGAGGAAGGCGCTGGCTTCGAGGCCAAATGGCGTCATGACTTGTTCCGCTCAGCCGATAAAAACTTCCGCCCAGTCGATCTTGAGTTTGCCCCAGATGGATCACTCTATGTGGCAGACTGGCATAACGCCCTTATTGGGCACGCGCAGCACAACCAGCGTGACCCAAGCCGTGACCACGTCCACGGCCGGATCTACCGCATCACCTACCCAGAACGCCAGCTGGTAAAGCCAGCCAAGATTCACGGAGCAAGCATTGCCGAATTACTCGAAAACCTGAAACTACCCGAAGCACGCACCCGCTATCGCACCCGCCGCGAGCTGCGCGGCCGCAATGCCGCCGATGTCCTTCCTACTCTGAAGACATGGATCGCTAAGCAAACAGACGATCATCACAAACTCGAAGCCCTTTGGGTCTCTTGGGGTCTCAATCAGGTCGATACAGAGCTACTCGGTGAACTACTCAAATCCTCTGATCATCGAATCCGTGCTGCCGCGGTACGCGTGCTCCGTTTTAATATCGATGAGCTTTCCAATCACTCATCACTGCTGATGGCAGCCGCTGATGATGAACACGGCAGAGTCAGACTTGAAGCGATTACGGCCGCTTCATGGCTCCCTAAAGAGGTCGGCCTGCCTGTTTTAGAGACTGCTGGTAAAAAACCACTCGAACCCACGATGAAGGGGGCAAATCGATATGCTCTGGCTAAGCTCAAAAACGAGAAAATTCATGACGCTCCCTATTTCTTGCTCAAAACTAAGCTCACAGGAGATGCCAAAAAGATTTTCGGACAAGGTGCTGAAATATACAACAGAGAAGGTCACTGCGCGACTTGTCACCAACAAGACGGCAAAGGGCTGCCCCACTCTGGCTTTCCACCCCTTGACAATAGCGAGTGGGTTACCGGTAGCAAGGAACGCCTGATCAAGCTCACCCTGCACGGGCTGCATGGCCCCATCACCGTGAAGGGCAAAGAATATCCGGGACATGTTCCCATGACTGCATTCAAGGATGCGCTCAATAACCGGGAAATCGCAGCTGCCCTCACCTACGTCAGGAATGCCTTCGGCAACGAAGCATCAACGGTTTCACCCAGCGAAGTAAAAGAAGTCCGCAAAGCAACGAAGGACAAAGAAGGATTTTACAGCCCTGAGGAACTCCTCAAAGAGCACCCGCATCAGTAGTTCATCTAAACCACCATACATTTCGTGCGTGCACATTCCTTGCATTCGGTGGTTTGCAAATCGTAACAAAGGCGCTAGAACAAGCGCATGTGGAAAGGACGTTTCGCCAAAGCAACAGCAGATCTCGTGCAACAGTATGGAGAATCTATCTCCTATGACTGGCGCCTGTATAAGCACGACATCGCTGGCTCGATCGCCCACGCCCGGGCACAAGTAAAGGCAGGACTTCTCAGCGACGATGA
>ENA-UZWU01000745-UZWU01000745.1-metagenome-genome-assembly--contig:-Day-4--1m-contig-745_pt1 | contig 88486 bp, 83 predicted proteins | sample MGYA00260345_ERZ794905 | MGnify/ENA metagenome assembly ERZ794905
ACCATGCTGTGACCACGCTGAGTTTTATAGGCATCTACCTCAGGCTCTGGCAGCTGCTCCAGGAGATCATGGAGGTCCATTAACTCGGCGCTGGCCTCTACCTTCTGGAAAATATCGTCCTCCACATCTAGTGAATCATAGATAACTTCACCAGATACGGATGGGCCGCGACCACTAAAAAGCCCCTGCTTGGCACCGATAAAGGTCAGTGTAATATCTGCCTGCACCGCGATACTGTGCACGGCACCTGTATCGCTGTTGAGTCCGGATGCAATATCCACCGCGACTACCGGCAATCCAGATTCATTAATTAATCTGATAACGTCAGCGCAGGGCTGACGCAGATCGCCACTTAATCCAGTCCCCAGCAAACTATCGACAACCACGCCTTGATCCAGCTCGATATCCTTATCAATAGCATAGAAACTGACATTGGCCTGCTCGGCAAACTGCTTTGCCAATGCTGTGTCTGCACTGAGGCTGCCGCCCAATTCAAAACACCGAACAGCAATATTTTTTTCCGCTGCCAATGCCGCCACTATGTAGCCATCGCCACCATTGTTGCCAGAACCACAGAATACGCTGATTAAACTGGGCGTCCCAAACGCATCTAGCAGCTCAGACAACACTGCGCGGCCAGCGCGTTTCATTAAAACAATGCCCGGTATGCCCTGCTCTTCGATCGCCAAATGGTCGAGTTCGCGAACAGATTTGGCAGTAAATAATGCGTCTTGAATAAGAGTGTGCGACATGAAGCGAATATCCCCGTAAAATTAGCGCAATTATAATCTAGAACAGTCGCCAACACATGCATAACAAGCCGTCTGAAAAAGAACAGCTCGCCAACCTTGCCGAAAAAATTAAGGCATGGGGCTCTGAGCTGGGTTTTCAGCAGGTGGCTATTGCTGAGCCAGATTTAAATCAGGCGTCAGAGCGCCTCAATAAATGGCTGGCGGATGGCTTTCAAGGTTCTATGCAGTGGATGGGGGAACATGGTGATAAGCGCTATGTGGTGGATAAGCTTGTCGACCACACGGTGCGCGTGATCTCGGTGCGAATGGATTATCTGGCCGACAGTAATATGGTCGCAGTGCTTAAAAATGACAATAAAGCCTATATCTCGCGCTATGCTCTGGGCCGCGACTATCATAAGCTAATCCGCAAACGTCTTGCTGCACTGGTCAGCAAAATTGAATCCGAAATACCCGAACTACAGCTCTCTCAGCGACCCTTTGTAGACAGCGCGCCGGTCATGGAAAAACCCCTGGCAGAACAGGCTGGACTGGGATGGATTGGCAAAAATACATTATTGCTCAATGACAAAGCCGGCTCTTGGTTTTTTCTCGGCGAGATTTATACCTCCCTGCAGCTACCTGCGGACCATAGCGAACAGGTCGATCGCTGCGGTAACTGTCGTGCCTGTTTAAAGGTTTGTCCTACCGATGCTTTCCCGGAACCCTATGTGCTGGATGCGAGGAAATGTATCTCATATCTCACCATTGAAAACAAAGATGCAATACCAGAAGCGTTGCGCCCATTAATGGGGAATCGGGTATTCGGTTGCGATGACTGTCAGATTATTTGTCCATGGAATCGCTTTGCATCAAAGACTAAAGAGGATGATTTTAGTCCACGGCATAATCTTGATGATCCTGACCTGGTGACGCTATTTAACTGGCAGCCTCAGGAGTTTTTAGATAAAACTGCGGGCTCGCCAATACGCCGCATTGGTCATGAACGTTGGTTGCGTAACCTCGCAGTAGGACTGGGAAATGCCAGTGCTTCGGAAGATATTTTGCACCAGCTTGAAGCTAGGGCAGATCACCCCTCTGAACTGGTGCGTGAGCATGTGCAATGGGCCATAAATCAGCAGAAGCTAAAATTAGAGCAGCTTAAATAAAAAACGCTTAGGGACGGATAAAAACCTCGCGGTAATAAGCCAGCTCGGCAATTGAATCATAGACATCATCCATAGCCAGATGACTGCCCTTTTTGGCAAAACCATTTAATAACTCGGGCTTCCAGCGCCTAGCCAACTCTTTAATCGTACTGACATCAAGATTGCGATAGTGAAAGAACTCGGCTAGCTCGGGCATATATCGGACTAGAAAGCGGCGATCTTGACCAATAGTGTTGCCGCACATAGGCGACTGCCCTGCCGGCACCCATTCGCGTAAAAAATCAATAGTCTGGGCCATAGCCTGCGCCTCACTAATCTGACTATTGCGCACACGTTCAGTAAGACCTGAACCGCCATGCTGTTTAGTGTTCCACTCGTCCATGCCATCGAGTAAGTTGTCATCCTGATGAATAACCAGAGATGGCCCCTCGGCCAGAACATTTAAATCGCCGTCTGTGACTACCGTTGCTATTTCAATAATACGTTCTACCAGCGGATCTAATCCGGTCATTTCAAGATCAATCCAGATCAGATTAAGTGCATTGGTATTTGTCATAGATGTGTCCGCTTAGGAAGGTTGCTTTCAAAATGTCACTGAGGGCGTTTATGCTATATCCTTGCAGCCAATAAGACCAGTGATGGTCGTTTTTTACAATGAGTAAAATTGGTAGATGAGCAAACGTAGACTTAGTGACCGCCAGAAAGATCGTATCCAGGCCATTCAGGAACGACGGAGAGAGCGCGCCTCCGCAAAAAAGGCGGTCAGTGATGAAGATCTGCAAAATCTCACCGCGCTAGGGCCAGAAATTACCGGCACGGTCATTACTAACTTTGGGACTCAGGTCGATATTGAAGGCGCCGAAGAACCCTACAAAGGCAGTATAGTACGCTGTCATATGCGCGCCAATCTCGAGAGCCTGGTGACCGGCGATGTGGTGATCTGGCGTCATGCAGAACCCCATGGTGTAGTGGTGGCTCGGCAAGAGCGTAAATCAGAGCTTATTCGTCCGGATATCTATGGCAAATTGCGTCCCGTAGCAGCCAATATTGATCGTATTGCCATTGTCTTTGCCCCTAAACCCACGCCATTTAGTAACCTTCTTGACCGCTATCTGGTGGCCGCTGAATTTCAGGGCATCACACCTGTACTGATACTCAATAAAACCGACATGCTTAGTGATGAAGACTATGCCGATGTGCACCAGCTCGTCTCTGACTACCGATTTATCGGTTATGAAGTGCTATTAGTGTCGGCAAAAACCCAGGAAGGTGTGGTCGAACTGCAACAGTATCTGGCCAATCAAACCTCAATATTCGTTGGCCAATCCGGTGTTGGTAAGTCATCCCTACTCAATCATTTACAGCCCGAGGCCAATATGCAGATAGGTCCGCTATCTATCGGCAAAGAAAAAGGCACTCATACCACCACCGCCTCGCGACTTTTTCATCTTGAGGGCGGCGGCGTATTAATTGATTCACCTGGTATTAGAGAATTTGCCCTGACGCATCTAAGTGCCGATAAGGTGATTGAGGGCTTTATTGATTTTCACCCCTACCTGGGGCACTGCAAGTTTCGTGACTGCAAACACGATAAAGAGATTGGTTGCGCGCTTCGAGCCGCCGTTGAGGCCGGCAAGATACTTCCTATCAGGCTGCACAATTATCGGCAGATTATTCTGTCTCAAGAATCAGATCGCCACTAGCTTAAAAGTGATAAAATCTCGCGCCGACCAAGGACCAATGATGACAACCATACCTCGCCTGTTAGAACCTCAGGACCTGCAATCGCTGATTGCAGATAATCACTCTCTCGTTATAGTCGATCTGTGCAATCAAGCGTTGTATAACCAGAAGCATGTGCCAGGCGCAGTGCATCTGCCCGGCAATGCCTTAGTCGCTGGAACTGCGCCAGTACCAGGTGCGCATCCAGGCGTTGAACAGCTTAATAAGGTAGTCAACTATCTCGGCATCAACGACACCAAACATATAGTTCTCTATGATGATGAGGGCGGTGGCTGGGCGGGTCGATTGGCCTGGTCCCTAGACTTACTTGGTCTCACCAACTGGTCCTATTTAAACGGTGGCATAGTGCCCTGGATCAAAGAGGGGTTCACCACCGAGGCCGAGGCCAATCGGCCGCAGAGTATCAGTACCAATACGGCGAGCGAATTTATCAATCCTCATGCATTAATCAGTACACAACAGATAATGGCTTCGCTAGACAGCGATAATTTTGCTGTTTGGGATGCCAGAAGCCCTGGCGAATACAGCGGCGCCATGGTTCGAGCAGCACGCGCTGGACATATTCCCGGCGCTATTAATCTCGAATGGACTGAGCTTATGGACCAACAGCGAAATCTGCGCATCCGGGACAATGCTCAGCAAATACTCGACTCTCTGGGCCTTGGTAGAGAGCAAACCATTGCCACCCACTGTCAGAGCCACCACCGCTCTAGCTTTACCTATATGGTGGCGCGTATTCTTGGCTATGAAAAAATTTCTGGCTACGATGGTTCCTGGGCTGAATGGGGTAACAGTGAAGATACACCGATTGAGCTCGGCCACTAGTAACCTTTAATTAAAAACAAGAGACTTAGAATTATGGCCCATCGCGCCGACCTGTTTGTTGCTCTGCAACGCGTACTGCCCAAGCATATGCTGTCACGCTTAATTGCCAAGGCTGCTGAATCAAAGACTCCCTGGTTAAAAAACGTACTAATTAACCGCGCTATTAGCGCATTTAATATTAATATGAATGAGGCATTAAGCGACGATCTTAATGACTATGAAAACTTTAATGCCTTTTTTACCCGCGCATTAAAGGACGGTGTCAGGCCAATTACCTCTGAACCTAAAAGTATCGCCTGTCCTGCTGATGGTGCTATTAGTCAGGCCGGCCCGATCAGTAAAAATAAAATTTTGCAGGCCAAAGGTATCGACTATTCGACAGGCCGCTTACTAGGCAATACCGCAGAGGCAAAACTCTATGAGGACGGTAGCTTTGCCACTATTTATCTATCACCGCGCGACTACCACCGCGTGCATATTCCCCTAGCGGGCAAGCTTACTAGTACGCGCTATATTCCAGGCGAGCTATTTTCAGTCAATGATCAAACCGCACAGGCACTGCCAGGTTTATTTGCTCGCAATGAGAGGCTGGTGTGTGAATTTGAATCTGATGAGGTCGGCACCTTTGCCGTCATATTTGTCGGCGCTATGCTGGTTGCTGGTATTGAAACCGCTTGGGGTGGTTTTGAAGCACCTGGGCCTGGGGCAGTCCGCGAAACCGATTTCTCGGATCAGTCACTACACTTTGCAAAAGGCGAAGAAATTGGACGCTTTAAATTTGGCTCCACAGTGATTATGTTATTTCAAGATCAAAAAACTCGCTGGATGGATAGGATAGAAGCCCATGCCACTGTGTGCATGGGAGAAGAGATCGGCACTATCTGCTAAACAGACTTAGAATCAATCCTACTGATTACTATTTTGCTGAAAACTTGTGAACTGCATCGATAAATACCTTTACATTAGCCGGGTCAATATCCGGCGTGATGCCATGCCCAAGATTAAAGATATGCCCAGAATTATTACCAAATGATTTAAGAATATTGGCTACCTCATTCTCAATAGTAGCGGGATCAGCTCTTAGTACTGCGGGATCCATATTGCCTTGCAAAGCGACCTGTTCGCCTACTCGGCCCCGTGCTGAACCAATATCAACAGTCCAATCTAAACCTAAACAATGGCAACCTGTTGCAGCCATCGCCTCTAGCCAGTGGCCACCGCCTTTGGTAAATAAAATAACGGGGATTTCTCGACCATCGACATGGGTGGTTAAACCACGCACAATTTTTTCCATATAAGCGAGGGAAAATTCTTGATAAGCGGCATGGCTTAGCGCCCCACCCCAGGTATCAAAAATCTGTACAACCTGAGCACCTGCTCGAATCTGTGCATTTAAATAATCAATAACCGACAACGCCAATTTATCCAACAGCTGATGCATCAGCTCTGGCTGGGTGTAAAGCATCGTTTTAGCCCGGGCAAAATCGCGACTACTTTGGCCTTCGACCATATAGGTTGCCAATGTCCAAGGACTGCCCGAAAAACCGATTAGCGGCACACGGCCATTTAGCTCGCGGCGGATCATGCTCACAGCATCGGTAACATAGCTTAGATCGGAGGCGGTATTAATCACCTCCAGCTTTTCAATATCGGCTTCAGTTCTAACGGGCTTGCGAAATTTAGGACCCTCGCCCTCTTCAAAATAAAGGCCGAGCCCCATAGCATCTGGAATAGTCAAAATATCTGAGAATAAAATCGCCGCATCTAGCGCGTAGCGCTCGAGGGGCTGCAAGGTGACTTCACAGGCCAGCTCAGTGTTTTTACACAGACTCATAAAATCGCCAGCCTGAGCGCGCGTAGCGCGATACTCTGGTAGATAACGTCCCGCCTGACGCATCATCCACACTGGCGTGCGATCTACTGGCTGTCGCAACAGGGCTTTTATAAAACGATCATTCACTAGTTCAGGCATTTGTTTCTCTATGCTTTAGTAATTGCAAAAATTCCATTTTAGACATCAAGGTAATCGAGGATTCCCTCTGCTGCCTGACGACCTTCCCAAACTGCTGTAACCACCAAGTCTGAACCGCGCACCATATCACCGCCAGCAAATATCTTTGGGTTGGTCGTTTGAAATGGATAGGCCTGTTCTTCCGCTGCTAGCACTGCGCCCCAGTCGGCGGTATCCACTTTAATACCAGTCAACCATTCTGGTGGGCTGGGTTTAAAACCAAACGCGACCAGCACGGCATCGGCGGGGAGTATCTCTTCACTGCCAGGCACCACTTCAGGGCGACGGCGACCATTGGCATCAGCCTCACCCATTGTTGTGCTGACAACTTTAACGCCTTCGACATTGCCATCAGCGTCGGCGACTAGCTCAACTGGCTGCATATTAAATTTAAATACAACGCCCTCTTCACGGGCATTCTTTACTTCTCGGCGCGAGCCGGGCATATTTTCTTCATCGCGACGATAGGCACAGGTCACACTGACCGCGCCCTGACGGATCGAGGTGCGATTGCAATCCATAGCCGTATCACCACCACCCAGAACTACAACACGCTTACCCTTAAGGCCAATATAGTCATCTTCAGATTTTTCAAAACCCAAGTTGCGATTGACATTGGAAACCAAAAACTTCAATGCTTCATGAACGCCACCCAGATCTTCGCCTGGGAAACCACCTTTCATCGTAGTGTAGGTGCCCATGCCAAGAAAAACTGCGTCATATTCATTGAGTAATTCATCGATCATGACATCTTTGCCAATCTCGGTATTTAAACGGAACTCGACACCCATGCCTTCGAGCACATCACGACGGGTACGAATCACTTCTTTTTCTAACTTAAATTCGGGGATACCAAAGGTTAGCAGCCCGCCAATTTCTGGGTAGCGGTCAAATACTACTGGTTTAACACCACTGCGAACGAGAATATCTGCACAGCCAATGCCCGCTGGACCCGCACCAATAATGGCGACTTTTTTATCAGTCCAAACCACTTTTGACATATCGGGACGCCAGCCCATCGCCAGTGCTGTATCAGTAATATATTTCTCAACCGAACCGATGGTAACGGCTCCAAAACCATCATTGAGTGTACAGGCTCCTTCACAGAGGCGATCCTGAGGGCAAACGCGACCGCAGACTTCGGGCAGTGAGTTGGTCTGGTGACTAAGCTCTGCTGCTTCTATCAAATTGCCTTCGGCAACTAGCTGTAACCAGTTGGGAATGTAGTTGTGAACTGGACATTTCCATTCGCAGTAGGGGTTACCGCAGGACAGACAGCGATGCGACTGAGTGGCTGCCTTTTGTTCAGTAAAGGGATCATAAATTTCAACAAACTCTCCGACCCGGCGCTCCATATCGCGCTTGGGCGGATCGACTCTCTCCACATCGAGAAATTGAAACTGATTATTCGGTCTTGCCATATTTATATTCTCTATTGCTGTTTGCGTTACTGCGGGTTGGCATGTGCCTGAGCCAAGAGGCTATTCAGGCTAGCCGCTTTTGGCTTTACTAACCAAAACCGCGACGCATAATCGGAGAAATTACTGATTATTTCATGGGCCCATTCACTGCCGGTCTCATTGACATGATTTCTAATCATGGTTTGGAGGAATGCGCGATGGGACTCCACTGATTCAGAAGTTACGCGTTGTATATCGACAAGTTCCATATTATAGCGATCAACAAAATTTCTATCTAAATCAAGTATATAGGCAAATCCACCGGTCATGCCCGCACCAAAATTGTAGCCGGTGGGCCCCAGCACAGTGACGATTCCGCCAGTCATATATTCACAGCAGTGATCGCCAGCACCTTCAACAACGGCCACGGTGCCAGAATTACGCACCGCGAAGCGTTCACCGACGGTACCCGCCGCATAAAGTCTTCCGCCAGTTGCACCATATAGACAGGTGTTACCCATAATCGGGGATTCATTCGACTTAAAGCCACTCTCACTTGGCGGACGCAGTACCAGCTTTCCGCCAGCCATGCCCTTGCCCACATAGTCATTGGCATCCCCTTCCAGATAAATTTCTAAACCACCAGCATTCCAAACACCCAGTGACTGCCCAGCAACACCTTTGAGGTTGAGCTTTATCGGCGTCTCAGACATACCTAGATTGCCGTAACGTTGGGCAATTTCGCCAGATAGGCGTGCGCCAATCGAGCGATCACAGTTATTGACGCTGTAATCGAGACTAATGCCTGACTGCGACTCAATGGCAGGCATTGCATCAATAACCATGCGCTCAGCGAGCAGACCTTTGTCCAGAGGCTCATTTTTGGGCTCGGTACAAAACTGTGGCTTGCCAGCAATCTCTGCACGGTCTTCAATCAATGGGCTCATATCTAGATTCTGTTGCTTGTTGGTTACACCGGGCAGTGTTTCCAGTAAATCAACCCGACCAATCAACTCTTGCAGCGAACTCACACCTAAAACAGCCATCCACTCGCGCGTTTCCATCGCCACAAACTTGAAGAAGTTGGTGGCCATCGCCACTGTGCCGCGATAATGATCGTTGCGCAGTCGGTCATCCTGAGTCGCTACACCAGTGGCGCAATTATTGAGATGACAGATACGCAGATACTTGCAACCCAGGGCTACCATGGGCCCGGTACCAAAACCAAAGCTCTCAGCGCCCAAAATCGCAGCTTTAACCACATCCAGGCCAGTTTTGAGTCCACCATCTGTCTGTACCCGAACTTTTTCGCGCAGGTCATTGGCACGCAATGTCTGGTGAGTTTCGGTCAAACCAAGTTCCCAAGGAGATCCGGCATGACGAATCGAGCTTATCGGACTTGCGGCAGTGCCACCGTCATAGCCAGAGATGGTAATCAAATCGGCATAGGCCTTGGCCACACCGGCGGCGATTGTTCCTACACCGGGACGTGATACTAGTTTTACTGAAATCAGGGCGCTTGGATTAACCTGCTTAAGGTCAAAAATCAGCTGCGCTAGATCTTCAATCGAGTAAATATCATGGTGCGGTGGCGGTGATATCAATGTCACGCCGGGAACCGAGTAGCGCAGTCTAGCGATTAGAGTATTGACCTTACCGCCGGGCAGCTGACCACCCTCACCTGGTTTGGCACCCTGAGCTACTTTAATTTGAATGACTTCAGCGCTGGAGAGATAGGCTGGTGTCACGCCGAATCGGCCCGATGCCACCTGCTTAATTTTTGATGACCTTATAGTGCCATAACGGGCGGGATCTTCGCCGCCTTCACCAGAATTTGAGCGTCCCCCAAGAGTATTCATGGCTTCAGCCAAGGATTCATGGGCTTCTGGAGACAGGGCACCCAAGGACATACCTGCGGAATCGAAGCGCTTCAAAATCGACTCTATAGGTTCGACAGCGTCCAAGTCTATGGCACTGGCCTTATCGCTGATGGAGAGCAAGTCGCGCAAGGTCGCTGCAGGTCTGGTATTGACCAGCAGTGCATAGTCCTTCCATAACTTGTAATTATCAGTCTGCACTGCCTCATGCATAGTCTGCACAACATCCGGATTATAGGCATGATATTCCTGACCATGGACATATTTCAGTAACCCACCCGGACTGATTGGTTTGCGCACCTTCCAAGCTATGGCGGCAAGTTCAGTTTGATCCTGCTCTAGGTCGGCAAAGGTTGCACCCTCAAGACGACTAGTCAGCCCTGGGAAACACAGCTCGATAATTTCTGAGTTTAAGCCAATGGCTTCAAATAATAGTGCACCGCGATAGGAGGCAACCGTTGAAATACCCATTTTCGAGAGAATTTTCAACAGGCCTTTATTGATGCCTTTGCGATACTGTTTAAACGCAGTGTCTACATCTACCAGCAACTCGCCACTGCCAATAAGGTCACAGAGCACATGATAGCTAAGATAGGGATAAACCAGCGAGGCACCACAGCCGATCAATGTGGCTATCTGGTGTGAATCGCGGGCATAGCCCGTGCTTACTACAATATTTGTATCACAACGCAGGCCCTGTTCGATCAGATAGTTATGCACTGCACCGCAGGCTAACAGCGAGTGAATCGGCTGCTTGCCTTCAGCAATATTGTGGTCAGAGAGAATACAGATAACTGTACCCTCTCGAACAGCATCGGCAACTTCTTTACAGATGCGCTGGATCGCCTGCTTGAGGCTTTCCTCCTTGATGTCATAGTTAAGAGCAAACTTCTTGACAGGAAAATCATCAAATTCATTGCCCTTGAGCGCATAGTATTTACGTGGCGAAAGTACTGGGCTGGATAGACCAATACGCTGTCCCGCATAGGGGTTTTCCTGGAACATGCTCTGTTCGCGGCCCAGTTCTACACCTAGGGACATTACAACTGCTTCACGCAATGGATCTATCGGCGGATTGGTTACCTGGGCAAACTGCTGCCGGAAATAATCAAATGGGTTGCGATGCTTGGCCGACAGCACAGCCATTGGCGTATCGTCACCCATGGAGGCAACAGCTTCTTGGCCGCCTTCGGCCAATGGACGCAGAACCTGATCACGCTCTTCAAAAGACACCTGAAACATCTTCATATAGGTCTTTATCTGTTCACGACTCAACGTGCCTTCCAGCTCAATGCTGTCCATATCAAAGCTTGATTCAACCGCATAGCGGCCTTCCCGCAACCACTGTTTATAGGGATGACGAGCGGCGAGTTCGTCTTCCACCTCGTCGCGGAACATAATGCGACCCTCTTGGGTATCGATAGAGAGGATATCTCCGGGCCCAAGGCGGCCTTTAGAAACTACATTTTCCGGCTCATAATCATAGACGCCGATCTCTGATGCCACGGTAATCATATCGTCGCTGGTCATGACCCAGCGCGACGGGCGCAGACCATTTCTGTCCAGCGTACATACAGCAAAACGGCCGTCGGTAATAACCAACCCAGCTGGACCATCCCAGGGCTCCTGATGCATAGATAAGTAGTCATAAAGCGCGCGATGATCAGGATTGCGATCCTCAACATTCTGCCAAGCCGGCGGCACCAGAGTGCGCACAGCCAAATGTAAATCCATTCCACCAGTTACTAGCATCTCAAGCATATTATCGAGGCTTGAAGAATCTGAACCGGTGCGGTTAACCAGGGGAGCGGCTTCCTGTAAATCAGGCAGTAGATCAGTTTTATACTTGGGTGTGCGCGCTACAGACCAGTTGCGGTTGCCAACAATGGTATTAATCTCACCATTGTGAGCCAGCATTCTAAAGGGCTGGGCCAATGGCCAGCGCGGCATGGTGTTGGTCGAGAAACGCTGGTGAAATACGCAAATTGCAGTCTCGAGACGCTCGTCTGCTAGATCCAGATAGAAACCGGGCAAATCCACCGGCATCATCAAGCCTTTATAGCTCAAAATATTGGTACCCAGACTGGCTATGTGAAAGCTGTCATCGCCCTCAAGCCTGATCTCAGCTTTACGCCGACCCATATAGAGCCGTGCGCTAAATTGTTTTTCATCAGTAATCTCACCGGGACCGACAAATATCTGCTCAAATGCCGGCAGTGATTCTATGGCGATAGGGCCGAGGCAATCTGTATCTGTGGGGACTTCTCGCCAGCCTATAACAAATAATCCTTGATTATTAAGCTCTTGCTCAATAATGGTTTTGGCTGCGCTGCGCTGCTCAGGGTCGGTATTTAACATTACCGCACCTACAGCGTAGGACTCTGGAAGATCAATATTGAGAGACTCTTTTACCATGATACGCAAAAAGCTATCTGGCTTTTGCATTAGCAATCCACAGCCATCGCCGGTCTTGCCATCGGCAGCAACGCCACCGCGGTGAGTCATACAGGTCAGCGCCTGAACAGCATTTTGCAGCAGTTTATGGCTGGTTTCACCCTTTACTTGGGCAATAAGGCCAAAACCGCAGTTATCTTTAAAATCGTCAAGCCGACACAAGCTTTGAGTCATAATTAAACTCTAAAAGTTATAGTGGTGGGTACGCAAAGACAGAGTTGCTATCTTTGGAGGCACAAAGCCCGGTATTTTACACAGCGAAGTCGAATACGACAATCAGTTATATTCAACAATGGATGCCTCTAGCCTAAACAGGCTACGATTCGACGCAAAATAGAGTAAGTGGGCCTAGTAAATTACAGTCGCTAAGATATTACGCACCACTGACAAAGAATGGTTTACCGGTTGCACGCCTTGTTTAAGGTTTCCTCAAGCAACTGCAGACGGAAATCCGCAGTCACAACTGCGCTGCCGATCCCAGTCAACAAAACCAAACGCAGCTGGCCATCTAGAACCTTCTTATCACGCACCATCAGCGTCATAAAATCATCGGCTTGCATAGCCTGCGGCGGCGCCACAGGCAGAGAAAATGAGGCAATCAAAGCTTTGGTCCGATCCATATCCTGTTGTGACAGTGCTCCAGACAGCATTGACAATTCTGCAGCCATAGCCATTCCCACAGCGACGGCTTCACCATGTAAAAGGCCTGTGTAGCGCTGAAATGTCTCTATGGCATGACCAAAGGTATGGCCCAAATTGAGTATAGCCCTAACACCCTGCTCAGTTTCGTCAGCACTGACAACCTTGGCTTTATTGAGACAGGAACGCTCAATCGCATAAGCTAGGGCCTGAGGATCGCGGTTTAGTAACGCCTCAACATTCTCCTCTAGCCACAGGAAAAACGCATCATCAGAGATTAAACCATACTTGATAACCTCGGCCATACCGGCGCAAAACTCACGCTCAGGAAGGGTGGCCAGGGTATCTGTATCAATAATGACGGCCTGAGGCTGATAAAAAGCGCCGATCATATTTTTACCCAGCGCATGGTTGACCGCTGTTTTACCCCCGACTGAGGAGTCCACCTGTGCCAACAGGGTCGTGGGAATCTGAATAAATGGAACGCCGCGCTGATAGCTAGCGGCAGCAAAGCCCGTCATATCACCCACCACACCGCCACCGAGGGCAATCAGAGTCGTTTTGCGGTCATGCTGTTTTTCAATCAACTGAGTAAAGATAAGATTGAGATTATCCAGAGTTTTGTACTGCTCGCCATCCTTCAGAATAACCTGATCGACTTGCTTGTCCTGAAGCTGCTGCAAAACAGCCGGCAAATAGAGCGGCGCAATAGTTTCATTACTGACAATCAGTACCTTTTTTCCCTGCACATACTGGCCGATACCAGCCCGCAAAATCTGCTCTGAACCAATATGGATAGGATAACTGCGCTCGCCCAGATCAACATTGATGGACTTGGTAGGGCTAGAAATGGTGCTATCGGCGACGCTCATGCAGTCTGCAACTCTAGTTTTCGGCTTAATTAAGCGACATTATGCTTAGACACAGCGCATTATCAAAGCGCTGATAATGCTTCCGCGAGTTTTTTTGCAATCCTACTGGGCTGAGTGGAGCCAGAGGGGAATGTCAGATCTGCTATCTCGCGATACAAAGGGTCACGTTTTTCGACTAACTGATCGATCACGGCGCGGCGATCATCGACCTGCAGCAATGGTCGGTTCTTATCGCGCCTTGTGCGTTCATAGAGCTGTTCTTTAGTGGCAGATAGATAGACCACCTGTCCGTTTTTCTGAAGTGTTGTGCGGTTTTCATTGCGCAAAACAATACCACCGCCAGTGGCAATAATACTGGAAGGCGATGTTTCTATAATGGCCTTGAGTACCTTAGATTCTCGGTCGCGAAAGCCCTGCTCACCCTCCATATCAAATATCCACTGAATATCGGCGCCTGTGCGGGCCTCGATCTCATTGTCGACATCAATAAAGGGCCGACACAAAAAGTCGGCTAACTGTCTACCAATGGTAGTTTTGCCGGCTCCCATGGGGCCGACTAGAAAAATATGTTGTTCGCTCATCGATCCAGAAGATTATCATCAATTATTTTCGGGGTTATGAAGACGAGTATTTCACGTTTTTCAATATTTCGCAGGTCATTTCTGAAAAGCTTACCCAAATAAGGGATATCGCCCAGTAAAGGTACCTTTTTTGTACCATTTACTTCTTCAGTTTGGAAAATACCGCCTAATACTAGCGTCTGACCATCTCCAACTAGCGCCTGAGTCTCGACACGGGTCACGTCAATTGAGGGTTCACCACCTGATATAATCGAGCCCACCGAATCCTGGGAGACCAATAGATCCATAATAATTCGATTATCTGGCGTAATTTGAGGGGTCACCTCGAGCTGCAGTACCGCCTCTTTAAATTCAACACTAGTGGCACCGCTGGACGTTTCTTTTTCATAGGCGATTTCGGTACCGGACTTAATCGTCGCCTGCTGTTTGTCGCCCGTTAATATTTTTGGCTGCGAAACAATTTCACCGTAACCATCAGACTCCAGAGCACTGAGCTCAAGGTCGATCAAGAAATTATCCGTCAGATAACCGAGGCTAAATGATCCAGTCGGGTTGGCTACACCTAAATCTACAGCCAGACTATCACCCAGACCAAAATCATAGTTCTGAGTGAATGTCGTCGGCCCGTCATCCGCAGTGCCAGCGATACCATCAACCCCATCATCTCTTTCAATTTCATCCGCAGAATAGGTGAAGGTCTCAATCACACCCGCACCAGGTGTTAATCCTGATCTGCGTCCAGAAAATCCGAGACTGCGGTCACCATTGGCACTTGCAATTTGACTACCAGCCAGTCTATCCAGCCCAGCTAACCCCCAGGTCACACCCAGCTCTTTTTTAAAGCCAGTATTGGCAATGACAATCCGCGCTTCGATCAAAACCTGTTTAATGGGCACATCAATCTCATCAATCAGGCGCTTAAACTCATTAATTTTATTTTCGCTGTCAGTCAAAATAATGGTGTTGGTACGCTCATCTACAATGGCACTGCCGCGCTTAGAGAGAATGCTATTGGTCGCATTGCCATCAGACTGACCGCCGGCCAACTGCCCGCCCTGATGGCGATTAGCGGTAAATAACTCAAATATCTCCGCGGCATCGGCATACCTAATTCGCATAAAGGCGGTTTCTAATGGTGCCAATTCCTGCAACTGCTTATTGGCTTCAACCTGGTGACGCTCCTGCTCCGCAATCTCCGCCGCTGGCGCAATCATCAACACATTGCCCTCTCGGCGCTTATCCAAACCCTTGGCCTTGAGTACGATTTCCAGAGCTTGATCCCAGGGCACCTTGTCCAAACGCAGCGTAATACTGCCCGTTACCGTATCGCTGGCAACCAGATTAAGAGAGGTGAAGTCAGCAATTATCTGCAGTACTGAGCGCACCTCAATATCCTGAAAATTTAATGACAGACGATCACCGGTGAAATTAAACTTTTGATTTTGTGCTTCAATGTCGGTGTCAGAAAGCGGCTTTACACTTACAATGTATTGGCTGTCCGCTTGATAGGCCAGATAGTCATACTGGCCTCCGGCCTCAACAATAACAACTGTCGTCGATCCGTACTGAGAACTATCTATGGCTTGTACTGGCGTTGCAAAGTCGACAACATCAAGCCTGCGATCGAGTGGTTCAGGTAATTCTGTCTGATAAAATTCCAAACGTATTTTTCTGCCAACTTTATTGATATCGACATTCACTGCAGGATCACTAAGATCAATTTTTATTATTCCAGTCCCTTGCGGGTCGCGCCTAAAATCTATACCTGTAAGTGCAAAATTAGTATCTACAACACTCTCAGCAAGCGGTAAGAAAAGTTCGGCAAGCAGCGGATTGGGCTCAGTATCTGCTCCGACTCGGAGCACTAAACTATTACCCTCAATGCGCGTATCAAAGGGGGCCTGCTCAACTAGATTAAGGATAAGTCGGGTACGGCTGCCATCTGAGACAACTACCGCATTACGCGCATTTCCGAAAGACAGTGCGTACTTTTTTTTATTGAGTGCACTTTGCACATCGAAGAAGTCCAGCACCAAGCGAGCCGGTGAGGCTATTTCATAAGACTGCGGCTCTGGTGGCGTTTGCGAAAAATCCAAGGTAATTTCGAACTGATCTCCCGACAGCGTAGCAAAATCTATATCTGTTACCTCAATAGCCCAGTTATTGGGGCCATACAGAAATGCTGAGACAGCCAGTAATGCAAAATACAAGCGACGTTTAACTCGACTAATCATTTTATTTTCCCTAACGAGTTGATCACTCTTCATTCATAGTCAATGTTCTAGGTCGGTTAATCCATCGGCCTTTTCCATCTGGAACGATTTCTAAAACTTCTAATTCAATATTGTCGATAGCAGTAATTTTACCAAAGTTTCTGCCCAGGTAATTACCCTGCGTGACTCTGTGCACCCTGCCATCACCGTCATTGATTAAAGCCCAAATCTGCCTATCCCAACTCAGCGTTCCAACCATTGATAGGGCGCTGTAATTGACCAGTTCTAATGGCTCTTTCTGACGCCCCTGATCGGGCTCAGCAACTGCATTGCCAGAGACTCTCTCTGCACCATTCAATACGACTGGCGGCGCAAAGGGACTGCGCATTGCCAAAGCGCTATAACTAAATCTCTCCACTGCCGCGTAAGTAGGTAATGGCTCTATATGGCCCTGGGGTCGACTGCGAGAATCAGCCATTTTTGCGTCCAGATCATTAAACTGATGACCGCCTGAACATGCAGTTAACAGGAGTAAACTAGCGATTAGCATAACCTGACTTTTCACTGCAAGCCCTCCGCCTTGTAGCGATAAGTTTTTGCTTCGATAGCCAAAGTCAGCAGTACACCATTGGATGTGTTAATCGAGTAATCATGCAGCGTGACAATTCTGGGTAAGGCGGCCACACCACTGACAAACGAACCAAAATCGTGATAACCACCTGTAACATTAATTTGGATTGGCAACTCGACATAAAACTGCGAAGCCCTCTCCGGCTGCAGTGAGATTGACTTCATACTCAAGCCGCTGCCATAGGCAACCTCGGTAATATCTTCGAGTAAACCGGGTACCTCAGTATCCTTAGGCAGCTGCTTTAGCAATGCTCCGAAGGTTTCATCCAACACAATCATCTGCTGGCGATAGGCATCCAAATTAGCCGCTTGAAACACCTTGTTCTGATATTGCTCTAGCAAATTTATTTCGTGTCGGGCCGCGAAAAGACCTTGCTCGCGCAATTCCTTGATTTTGAAAAAGTAACTCGCGGCCAATATAAAAATAAGCACCAATAGCAGTAGCATAGTTTTTACCGAGCTGGGCCAAACGCCTATATGCTCAATATCCAGATCGGCAAACTCAATCTCTCTTAATTTTTCTAAGCTCTCTTTAAATGACATATTTTCCCTGCGATTTTTATCCAGAAATAACAATCCGTAAGTTCTAATCCATTAAATATCTATCAATAAACCTGCTGACTGGTGACACGCTCTACTGCCTGAGCCTCCAACTGTATTCGCAGGTCGAACTTGCTCCCCTGAGGACCCAGCGTTGTATCTTGCTCAACCTTGGCCAAACTAGAATCCTTATATTTATATGACTTATCCAAGTTTCTCATCAGCGCCGAGATGCGATTATTTGACTCGGCAAAACCTGACATTTTTATCTCAGCATTGACCTTATCTAGCTCAGCAAGGAAAATACCTTCGGGCAGTGCACGTACTAGCTCGTCATACACTTTAACAATTTCAGAACGAGTACCTTGCAGATCCTGAATCACTTTCATCCTAAAAATAATTTCCTGCTTTTTACTTTTTAGCTTACGAATCTCAGCCACTTTTTTATCGAGTTCGACAATATTGCTTTCAAGGTATCTATTCCGCTCGCTCTGATGCTTTAGCTGAGCACTGGAAAAAGTAATCCAGACAAACGCCAACAGTAACGCGAACAGCCCAATAAAGCTGAGCTTGGTCAGGTACTCTTTGTTTTGCAGCTCTCGAGACTCTTCCCGCCATGGGAGTAAATTAATCTGCGACATCAATCAAAGCTCCTTAAAGCCAATCCCACTGCAAGCATCATGGCTGGGCCATCATTAGCCAATGAGGATGCATTTATCAATTTGTTGACCTGCATATTGGCAAGAAGATTGGCAATGGCAACAGGCAGGCCTAGTGACTGCTCCACCTCATCCACTAGCCCATCCAGAGCCGAGACACCCCCAGCTAAAAAAAGCTGGTCTAAATAGTTATATTGGCTAGAGGAATAGAAAAACTGCAGTGATCTAGTGATATGCTGAATTAGAGACTCTTTAAATGGACCCAGCACTTCGGTTTTGTAGTCTTCGGACAGGCCACCATTGCGCTTGGCCTCACTCGCCTCTTCGAAGGACAGACCATATCGGCGCTGAATTTCTTCAGTGAGCTGTTTGCCTCCAAATAGCTGCTCTCTGTTATAGATAGTTTTGCCGCCCACCAAAACAGTAAAGGTAAACATGGTGGCGCCAATGTCGGCAATCGCGACCACTTGATCGCCAACTTGGTCAAGCTGGCCCTTCACCAATCGATATGCACGCTCAATAGCAAAGCCCTCAACATCGACCACTTTTGGAGAGAGCCCAGCAATATCTAGAGCCTGGCGAAGATGGTCAACATTTTCTTGGCGGCAAGCGGCCAGTAACACGCGCACCAGATCAGCATTGGTTTCAACTGGCCCCAGAACATCAAAATCAAAGGCCACTTCTTCTATGGGATAGGGGATGTATTGATCTGCCTCAACGTCAATCTGCATTTCCATCTGCAGATCGGTCAAACCAGCGGGTAGCTGTATTTCTTTAGTAATGACAGAGGAGTCCGACACGGCGACTATAGTATCGGAGAGCTTGGTACCAGAGCGGATTACAACCTTTTTAATGGTATCTGCCAGCGCCTCGATATCAGCAATATTCTTCTCGATAACAGTGTTGGCAGGCAGCGGCATTACACGGTATGCCTCGACTTTGTAGCCATCTGCGGACTTACTGAGCTCAATTAACTTAACCGCAGAAGATGAAATATCAAGGCCGAGCATTGGTCTAGCGGACTTTGATAAAAACTTTAAAAATCTCATTTATTAGCTATCATCCTTAAAAAGTGGGGCCAACCTTGGCGAGAAACGACACTAACAGTGTTACCCAAGCTCGCAAATGATGCACTTCACATTACCTACACCTTATAATAGACCCTCATTGTTACTGGTGACTGAAAAATGCGGTCCTTAACAAAACGTAAATTACTGAAGTTCCTATCCGTCCTGACTCTCCTTGGAAGCGGCGGTTTTCTTGTGGTCGCCTCATGTTTGTACCTCTACCTCAGCCCAAAACTCCCATCAGTCGAGGAACTAAAGGAAATCGAGTTACAAATTCCACTGCGAATTCATTCACAAGATTTAAAAGTTATAGCGGAATTCGGTGAAAAGAAGCGCTCGCCAGTGCGTTTTGAAGAAATACCCCAACCTATGATTGATGCCTTTTTGGCTGCCGAGGACGACAGCTTCTTTGAACACAGAGGCATCGTTATCTCTGGCTTGGCACGCGCCGCTGTCGAGCTAGTTACCACCGGATCAATTCGCAGTGGCGGCAGCACGATTACTATGCAGGTTGCACGTAACTTCTTTTTAAGCAAACGTCAGGAATTTACCCGTAAGTTTAATGAGATCTTATTGGCCTTTAGAATTGAAGAAGAACTGTCCAAGCAGGAAATTCTATCGCTTTACACCAATAAAATTTATATGGGTAATCGAGCCTATGGTGTCGGCGCCGCGGCGCAGGTCTACTACGGAAAAACCTTGGATCAGCTTAGTCTCGGTGAAATCGCCACTATCGCAGGCTTACCCAAAGCCCCCTCTCGCTACAACCCTCTGGCCAATGCTGAGCGCGCTACGCAGCGCAGAGACTGGATTCTTGGTCGCATGCTCTCGCTGGGAAATATTAATCAGTCTGAGTACCAGGCCGCCAAAGCTGAAGTAGATGAAGCCTCATACCATGGCTCTATCTCTGAGATGGATGCCGCCTACGCCGCCGAAATGGTGCGTCAGGAAGTGGTTAGTAAATTTGGCCTCAAGGCCTACACCGAGGGTTACACTGCAATTACTACTCTGGATTCGGCACTGCAGTCCCATGCAGTTACCGCCTTGCAGGCTGGAATTATGGCCTATGATCAGCGCCATGGTTACCGTGGTGTCGAGCAGAAGGCCCTCGAACAGGATAGCTGGGCGGAGGTACTGCGCAAAACGCCAATTTACGGTGGACTGGAACCGGCCATTATCACTGAGGTTGCCGACGACCATTTACAGTTGGCCACCAAAGATGGACTGGGTTTACCACTGAACTGGGCAGATGGTTTAGACGGTTTAAGAACCTACGGAACAGTCAATGCCCGCAGTGCACCTATTACAGCTGCAACAGATCTATTTGTTGTCGGCGACTTGATTCGTATTCAGCGCCACCTAGACGATAGAGTCAGTCTTGCACAGCTGCCAGAAGCTCAGGCCGCGATGGTTACCTTGGCACCGAACAATGGAGGTATAAAAGCATTGGTCGGCGGATTTGACTATCGGCAGAGCCGCTTTAATCGAATTACTCAGGCCACACGCCAACCGGGCTCTAACTTTAAGCCCTTTATTTACACCACTGCCCTTAGCAGTGGGTTTACTGCAGCCTCGATTATCAATGACGCTCCGGTAGTGTTCGATGACAGTAAACTGGAAGACACCTGGCGACCTGAAAATGATGGCGGCAAGTTTTATGGCCCAACTCGTTTGCGCGAGGCGCTCTATCGCTCGCGCAACTTGGTCTCTATTCGACTTTTGCGTCGCATGGGTATAGATCGCACATTGGAGGGTCTACAATCCTTTGGCTTTAAAACCAGCGAGATGCCGCTCGACCTATCCCTGGCGCTTGGCAGTCACGCCCTAACGCCACTTGAAATAGCCGCGGGTTATGCGGTGTTCGCCAATGGCGGCTTTCAAGTCAATCCGTATATTCTCGACAAGGTGATTGATCGCCACGGCACCATTATCTATCAGGCAACCCCCGCCACTGCTTGCAATCCCTGTGTAGAAACAGTTGCCAATGACACCTCGAAATCGATTGATTTTCAGCTTGAAGAGCTGCTTAACAACCTGGCCCAAGAGTCCCTGCCAGACAATGAAAAAGAGAGCTGGGAGGTAATCAAGCAGGCATTACAGACAACAAGTAATGTAAGTGCTGTACCGGCCACGCGAGTGATTGATGAGCAGACCGCTTTTTTAATTGATTCCATGCTCAAGGATGTTATTTTGCGTGGCACTGGCGTCAAGGCCAAAATACTCAATCGCACCGACTTGGCGGGCAAAACAGGTACCACCAATGGCCCCAGAGATGCTTGGTTCTCGGGTTATTCCCCCGACCTTGTCACTACGGCTTGGGTAGGGTTTGATAACAACGCACTTATAGGCCGAAATGAATATGGTGGCTCTGCCGCACTCCCTATTTGGATCGATTTTATGGGCGCGGCACTAGCCGGTAAACCGGCGGCAAAGCATCCCCAGCCCAATGGCATTGTCAGGGTGAAAATCGATGCCAAAACAGGCAAGCGTGTCGCGCCAAATCAAACCGGTATCTACGAATTCTTTAGGACCAAAAATGTGCCAGAGCTGATTAATACGGGCAGCAATGTACCAACCGACAATCAAAGTCCACTGCCAGAAGACCTGTTTTAGCATGAGTCCATTACGCACAGATTGGAAAAATATAGATACCGTGCTCCTAGATATGGACGGCACATTACTGGACCTACATTTCGATAATTTCTTCTGGCTTCAACATCTACCCAAACGCTATAGCGAGCTGCATGGTATTGATGCAACCACCGCTCGTCTCGATTTACAGCAACGCATGGCCTCGAGACAGGGCACCTTAGACTGGTATTGCACCGACTTCTGGTCTGAGCAGTTCAATATTGATATTGTCGATCTCAAACGCGAAGTTTTACATCTGGTTAATGAACGACCTCAGGTACAGGATTTTCTCACTGCACTGGGTGCCAGGGGCAAACAGCGTATTTTGATTACTAACGCACATCGCGATAGCGTCGATATCAAATTTTCTGTCACCGCCATCGAGCCGCTACTGGACTTAGTTATATCATCCCATGACTATGGCTATCCAAAAGAGGACCAGCTGTTTTGGCAGCAGCTACAGGCAAATATGCCCTTTGATCCTGCCAGAACATTGTTTATTGATGATTCAGAGCCGGTGCTGCGTTCGGCTGAAAAATACGGTATTGCTCATTTACTCTGCATAGATAAACCGGATAGCCAGCAGCAGGCCAGATTGTCCTCTGACTTTCCCTCTATTGTAGATTTTGGGCAAATTCTCAATCTCAATATCAGCGCCTAGATTATGGAAAAGGTACGTATTGATAAATGGCTCTGGGCAGCACGATTCTATAAAACCCGCTCTTTGGCTAAGGCTGCTATCGAAGGCGGAAAAGTGCAAATTGATGGACAAAAATCAAAACCCAGTCGGATGCTGGAACTCGGTCTGATGCTGAATATTCGCCAGGGTGAAACCAGCAAAACTGTAGAAGTTATCGCTCTCTCAGAACAGCGCCGCGGTGCACCAGAAGCTCAGCTGCTGTATCAGGAAACTCAGGAGAGTATCGACCTGCGCGAAAAAACATCTGCCGAACGCAGTGCCTTCTATGGCTCAACTCCCGCCTCAGTGCGTCCGAACAAAAAACAACGTCGCCAGATTCATCGTTTTGTACATAAAGATACAGACTAAGGCACTTCAGTCCAGGCTAGCTGAGGAGATTTAAATTCATCTTATAGTGCAGCTTTAGCCATATAGAAGCAGTACAATACCGCGTATGAAAAATAACGATATATTGCAACGCTTCCTCTTTGACGGCACTGATATCCGCGGTGAAATCACGACTCTCGAATCGAGCTACCAAAACATTGTCAGCCGGCAAAACTATCCGCCAGCTGTAGCCCAATTGTTTGGTGAGTTTATTGCCGCGGCGAGTTTACTCAGCGCCACATTAAAATTTCCCGGTATTATTTCCATTCAGGCATGGGGCGACGGCCCCCTATCCACAGTGATGGCGGAATGCACCTCAGGTACTAAATTGCGCGGCATCGTCCGCGGTGATTTGCAGGCTGCGGAGAATCATGCCAGCTTGCAGGATCTTCTGGGTGCGGGAACTCTTGCTATTACTATTGAACCGGAAGGTGGTGAGCGCTACCAAGGCATAGTGCCGATGGATGCCGGCTCTCTCAGCCAGTGCCTAGAGTTTTATTTTCAGCAGTCCGAACAGCTGCCAACCAAGATTAAACTGAGCGCTAATGCTGAGCTCGCCGCAGGTGTTTTGGTGCAACAGATGCCCAATACTGGCGACACGGAAAAAAATGCCGCCGACTGGGAACATATTTCGGCACTTCTCGATACCGTCAAGAGCGAAGAACAGTTGAGTCTTTCTCATAATGACCAGTTATATTTACTATTCCACGAAGAAGATGTGCGCCTCTTTGAACCGCAAGATATGCAGTTTTTTTGCAGCTGCTCAAGACAGAGAACTGAGAGTGCACTGATCAATCTAGGGGTAACCGAGATGCAGGAAATCATCGCTGAGCAGGGATTAGTGCTGATTACTTGCCAGTTTTGCGATGAAGAATATCGTTTCGATGAAAGTCATATCGAAGCTCTTTTTAATAGCCCACAGGCAACATTGCATTAATCTCAGAATATCCTACACATCCTTTTAAGTCGTACATAGATAAGGTCAGGCGACTAAGAATCTGGCATAATCTCGATCCCGGGGTTAGAGGATCCCGGTTAATTATTTCGTTCACTTTGGGAAGAGAGGAACAGAATGGCCGAGGCACCAATTCACACTGATTTGGGCTCAAGCGAGCTCACGGATATTGCAATTCAACGAGGCGAGGGCCGCCTAAGTAGTACCGGCGCCTTTTTAGCCGTCACAGGTCGCCGCAGCGGCCGCTCTCCAGGCGATAGGTTTGTGGTTGATGAACCCAGTTCATCTAACGCAATCGACTGGGGTTCAGTCAACCGCCCTATCGGCGAAGATATTTTTAACGCTCTGTGGAGCCGCGTAGATAGCTACCTTGCCGACAAAGAGCGCTTTGCCTCACATCTTCATGTGGGTCAAGACACAACTCATTACATCCCTGTCAACGTCACTACGGAAACTGCTTGGCACGGTCTGTTCGCGCATAACATGTTTATTCGCACGGACAGCTACAACCATGGCGACAAAGCGGAGTGGCAGATTCTTCATGCGGCAAACTTTGTCTGTGATCCAGAGCGTGATGGTACCAACAGTGATGGCGTGGTCATTATTAACTTTGCTCAACGCAAAGTTCTACTGGCTGGTATGCGTTACGCAGGCGAAATGAAAAAAGCCATGTTCTCAGTGCAGAACTTTCTGCTGCCCGGCAACGATGTTATGCCTATGCACTGCGCCGCGAATGTTGGAGACGACGGCGATACAGCACTGTTCTTTGGCCTTTCGGGTACAGGTAAAACAACCCTTTCAGCTGACCCGGATCGCTTTTTAATCGGCGATGATGAGCACGGCTGGGGCAAGGGCACCGTATTTAACTTGGAAGGCGGCTGTTATGCCAAGACCATAGATCTGAGCCAGAAGAATGAACCAGTAATTTGGGATGCTATTAAATCTGGTGCCATTATTGAAAATGTTGTCATCGACGACGAGTCTCTTGTCGCTGACTACTGCGATACCGCATTATCTGAAAATGGCCGCTGCAGCTATCCGTTGGAGCATGTTGAAAAGCGCTGCATCGAAAATCAGGCTGGCGAACCGAAAAATATTATCTTTTTAACCTGCGATGTCACTGGTGTTTTACCGCCTGTTTCGCTGCTGTCAAAAGAGGCTGCGGCCTATCACTTTTTGAGTGGTTACACTGCACGTGTTGGCTCTACCGAGATGGGCGGTGAAGCCGGTATTCACCCCACCTTCTCAACCTGTTTTGGTGCGCCATTTATGCCGCGCCCGGCTGCAATCTATGCCGAGCTGCTGATGAAACGTATTGAAGAGTTTGGCTCTAAGGTTTACCTGGTAAATACAGGTTGGACCGGCGGATCAGGTGGCTCTAAGGGTACAGGTAGCCGCTTCCCTATTCCAGTAACCCGCGCAGTCGTGACTGCCATTACCAATGGGTCATTGGAAAACTGCGCTACCGAGCATCTGGATATGCTTAATCTCGATATCCCTACAGAAATTGCCGGAGTTGATAAGTCTTACCTCAACCCACGCAATAACTGGGCTAATAGTGCCGACTATGACGAGCAGGCGGCGAAGCTGGCGCAGCTGTTTGTTGAAAATATTGCTAGCTTTTCACCCTCACAGGATGTGATCAATGCAGGCCCCCAACTATAGGCACCTTTAGCCTTTACCGGGGACAATAAAAAACCGCGCTACTTCTAATAGCGCGGTTTTTTTATCTCTGCAGTCTGAGTAGCGAGTACTACTTACTGTTAACCAGGATATGGTCGATAGCAGCTATCACTTCATCATCGCTACAATCCATGCAGGTACCGCGCACAGGCATGCCACGAATACCGTTGATGGCATTGGCGTAGACAGTTTCGATGCCCTGCTCTAAACGCTCGGCCCAAGCTGCAGAGTCACCCATCATAGGTGCGCCAGCAACGCCTGAGGTGTGGCAGGCCATGCAATTAGTCCCATAGATATCACTGCCAGAACGACCTGAGCCACCGGCGCTGGCTACTGCAGCCACCACCTGACCAGCTTTAACAACATGTCCTACGGGTGCAATGCGCTCGGCTACTTGCTGTTCCTGAGCGGCAGTCAACTCGACGCTGCCGTCCTGTGCGCCACAGCCAATCAAAAGTGCGCAGGCTAGAGTAATCAGTCCAAAAGTTTGTTTCATTGTTGGCTCCATCGAAGCATTAAATGGTTAGATAATTTTATGGCTGGCATTATACATAGGTAACTGCAAATACTCACCAGCCCGATTTAAATTGGCAGCCTATCCCAGCGACCTTATACCTACAGCACTGCGGGCCTTGGCCATAAGCGCAGCACTCTGCTCTCGGGCTTTTACCGCTCCCTGCTGTAATACGGCTTCAACCTGCCCCGGGTTCTCCAGCAACTGCAGATATTTCTCGCGCGGCTGTTTAATCTGATCGTTGATTAGTTCAAAAAGCTGCTTTTTTGCCTCACCCCAGGCAATGCCGTTTTCAAACTCAGCACGCATGGCAGTCGTTTGCTCAGCTGTAGCAAATGCTTTCCAAATCTGAAATACCGCGGAGCTGTCAGCATCTTTGGGCTCGCCGGGTTCCAGTAAATTAGTATTAATCTTATTGATATGTTTTTTCAGCTTTTTCTCGCTGAGAAATAACGGAATAGTATTACCGTAGCTTTTACTCATTTTACGGCCATCGAGACCCTGCAATATGGCCGCATCCTCATCAACTTGTGCTGCGGGCAACACAAAGTGCTCGCCATAATGATGATTAAAGCGCTGAGCAATATCTCGCGCCATCTCTACATGCTGAATCTGGTCGCGACCAACAGGAATCTTATGGGCATTAAACATCAGAATATCGGCAGCCATCAGTATAGGGTAGCTAAACAGTCCCATGCTAATCGCAGTATCTTCATCTTGACCAGTCTCGACATTGGCCTGCACCGCACCTTTATAGGCATGGGCGCGATTCATCATGCCCTTGGCGGTCATACAGGTCAGCAGCCAAGTTAACTCAGGAATCTCAGGGATATCCGACTGACGGTAAAAGGTTACCTTATCGGTATCCAGCCCCAGTGCCAGCCAGGCCGCAGCAATCTCTAATGTCGACTGATGCACCAGACCCGGATCCTGATGCTTTATTAATGCATGGTAGTCCGCCAAAAAGAAAAATGACTCATAGTCGCCGCTAAGACTGACTTCAATCGCAGGTCTAATAGCGCCCACATAGTTACCCAGATGCGGGCTACCGGAGGTGGTAATACCGGTTAAAACACGTTGCTTACTCATAAACAAATCTACTTTTTGAAACTGATGGCTATAATAGTCAAACTCAGAGGTTACTCAACCTCTATTCATTACCTGCGCTTTTGCTTTGTTTAAACGCTCTCAACACTTAGGTTACCGCGCCTATTAAAAAATTCCGTCAACACTGAGGTTAGTCGCAGTGGATCTAGCGATCCTGTCACTTCGCGGCAGGAGTGCATTGCCAGCTGCGGAATACCCACATCCAGAGTCTTGACACCCAGTCGAGCCGCTGTAATAGGCCCAATCGTGCTGCCACAACCCAGGTCACTGCGAGAGACAAACGTTTGCACTGGCACATCAACATCGGCGCAGAATTGCCTAAACTGACTCGCCGTTACACTGTTGGTGGCATAACGCTGCTTCACATTAACTTTTATCACTGGACCGCCATTTAATACCGGCATATGTGAACTATCATGTTTGTCGGCATAATTGGGATGAGCGGCATGGGCATTATCGCAAGAGATCATGAGCGACTGATCGATCACACGACTGCGCTCCTGACTTTCAGTACAGCCATTGAGGCGTGCAATTACAGCTTCAAGAAAGGGGCCATCGGCGCCGATAGCGGAGACACTGCCCACTTCCTCGTGATCGTTGCACACCATTAAGCAGGTGTTACTGCTGTCGGCCTGCAACAGAGCCTTGGTAGCTACAAAACAGCTAAGCAGATTATCTAGCCGCGCCGAGGCGAGAAATTCATTATTGATACCTATCTGAGCCGCGCCCTGAGTATCGTAAAAGCACAGCTCATAATCTAAAACCTCTGCGCCGGCCGGCAGAAACTCGGCAGCCAACATAGTGCGAAAATCGTCGACTTTATCGCTCAGCATTAATATCGGTGGAATATCCGTCTGCGCATTAACCGTACGGCCCTTATTAGCCTCAGGATCAAGATGTATAGCCAGACTGGGAATCATAGCTACTGGACGCTTAAAGTCCACGAGTTGCTGCTTAAGTTGCTGCTTGCTATCGCGATATACCACACGACCCGCAATTGACAGGTCACGATCAAACCAAGGGTTTAATAATGCACCACCATAAACTTCTACACCGAGCTGAAAATAACCATTCTTGGTAACCTCAGGCTGTGGCTTCACCATTAAGCAGGGGCTGTCTGTATGTGCCCCTACCATGCGCAACCCAATGTCTGCCAGCGGTTCAGCGCCTAGGGTGAAGGCAATAATGGATGAACCATTGCGGGTGACAAAATGTTTATCGCCAGGCGTTAGGGTCCAGTCATCAGATTCATTGAGTTCAGTAAAACCAGCCTTAGCTAAGATTTTACTGATGCTGGAAACCGCATGAAATGGCGTGGGTGAGGCATCTAAAAATGCCGTTAAAGCCTGGTTATATTGGCTCGTTTCCGTAGTCATATTTATCGTCCTTCGGTTGCACTTTTTGATTTTAATCGGGCCAATAGGCTAGAGGTATCCCAGCGATTTCCACCCAGTTCTTGAACCTCAGCATAGTAGCTATCGACCAGCTGAGTGACCGGAAGCAGACTGCCATTATGCTCGGCTTCCTGCAGGGCAAAGGCCAAGTCTTTACGCATCCATTGCACAGCAAAGCCATGCTCATACTCGCCCGCCAACATGGTTTCATAGCGATTTTCCATCTGCCAGGATTGAGCAGCACCTTTCGAGATAACCTCAATCACCTGATGGGCGTCCAAACCTGCATTCTCAGCGAAGTTGAGTCCCTCGGCCAAACCTTGCACCAGGCCGGCGATACAAATCTGGTTAACCATTTTGCAGAGCTGACCACTACCAACAGGGCCCATTAGCTGCACGGCTTTAGCAAAACTGGCAATGGCGCCCTCAACTTGCGCAAAATCATCGACACTGCCACCACACATCACTGTGAGCTGACCATTCTCTGCTCCCTGCTGACCACCAGACACTGGCGCATCAATAAAGGTACAGTCCTTAGCATTGACCGCTACAGCGAGATCCTTGGCCAGGTCTGCGGAAGTAGTCGTGTGATCGACCAAGATAGCACCCGGCTTAATACCGGCGAGTATACCCTGCTCCGCCAAAACGATCTCTTGCACATCTTGGTCATTACCGACACAGAGAAACACAAAATCGGCGTCTAACACTGTAGCACTGGCTGTGGTTGCAAAGTCACCAGAGTATTGTTGACACCAGCGCTCTGCAACGGCAGTGGTACGATTATAAACAGTTACCTGATAATCGTTGCGGCTAAGCCATCCAGCCATGGGATAACCCATCACGCCAAGTCCCAAAAACGCAACTTTTTTTGTCATCCCGAAAAGCCCTTAGTCGATCAGTAAAAAAATTAATACACCGCCCAAGATCAGGCGATAGATAACAAAGGGCAACATACCTACGCGCTCAACAAAACGCAGAAAGCTATGAATACAGATATACGCCGTAACACCGGACAAAATCGTGCCAATAATAATTTCAAACCAGGGTGCAGATGTCTGACCCATTAACTCTAATCCCTTGTAACCGCCGCTCAGTGCTATGATGGGAATAGCTAACAAAAAAGAAAAGCGAGCCGCCGAGATACGATCAAAACCGAGCATCAATGCTGTGGTCATGGTGATTCCTGATCGCGATGTGCCCGGAATAAGTGCCAGTGCCTGAGCAGCGCCCACTAGCAGTGCAGTCTTCCACGATAGCTGGTAAATGGTCTTATCACCGCGACAGCGCAAATCAGCCCAGCCCAACAGTAATCCAAAGAAAATAGTGGTGGTGGCTATTACCGCCATAGAGCGAAGATGTATTTCAATAAACCCACCAAATATAAGCCCAGTTATGCTCGCCGGAACTGTGGCTACAATAATATACCAGGCAAGATTACTCTCTGGTGTCTGTGGGCCATGCAAACTTTTAAACCAGGCTCTGAGCAGTTGCTGTATATCACGACGAAAATACACCACAACCGCAACAAACGAACCCACGTGCACAGCGACATCAAAAGCCAAGCCCTGATCTGGCCAATCGAAAATTTGTGATGGCAGAATTAAATGTGCTGAACTTGAGATAGGAAGAAACTCGGTAAAGCCTTGAATAACTGCCAGCCAGATAGCCTGTAAAATATCCATGGTCTACGACGCCCTTATGCGTTTACGTTTTTGCCAAGAATCGGTGCCGCGCAAATAAATAAGCTCGATTGAATCGATCGGCTGGGCCAATCCCTGAGCAAATTTAGCGTCTGCTATATCCACCAAATCTAAGGCATCTGGATACAAGTCAATTAGGTGTGGCATCTCGAGTTGTCCACCTTCACCCACTACAGCATGAGGTTGATACTGATTAATAAGTTGTAATGCCTTCTCAGCCGTCAGCAACTGATCTTGCATCAGGGCTCTACAATCACCATTAGATTCTAGACGATAGCAACCACAGTTAAACTCACCCATCCGCGCATCGAGAATGGGCATTATTATCTCACCTACTTCTAGCCCCTGTTTGCGCACAGCAGTCTGTGCCATCACCTGCAAGGTAGACACTGCCACCACAGGCAGATCAAGACCAAACGCTAACCCCTGAACTGTCGCAAAACCAATCCGTAAACCGGTAAATGATCCAGGACCCAGGGTAACAGCCAGCCCATGGAGATCAGCAGCCTTTATCGACGCCTGCCCAAGTACCTTATCAACCATCGACATCACCAGCTTGGTATGCGACCGTGGCTCTTCACAATAACGTGAAATCACAGTGTCACCCATACGCAGAGCAACCGAGCAGGCTGGTGTAGAGGTCTCTATCGCTAAAACTGATGTCATGGTTATTCTCTGTTAGGGAGAAAGCCTAATTAATTCATGGGCAAAAAAAATCCCCCACTGGAAGGTGAGGGATTTTACAGGTCTAGCGCTAATTAGACTATCAGGATTTTGCCGCTGGAGTCTTTTTAGCCGCGGCCTTCTTAGCTGGGGCTTTTTTGGCTACTGCCTTTTTCGCTGCAGGCTTCTTAGCTACTACCTTTTTTGCTGCAGGCTTCTTAGCTACAACCTTTTTCGCTGCAGCCTTCTTAGCTACTACCTTTTTTGCCGCAGGCTTCTTAGCTACTGATTTTTTTGCCGCAGGCTTTTTAGCTACAACCTTTTTTGCGGCAGGCTTCTTAGCTATTGGCTTCTTGGCGGCAACTTTTTTGGCTACTGGCTTTTTAGCCACTGCCTTCTTAGTTGCAGCTTTCTTTTTAACTGGCTTCGTTGCCTTTGGCTTAGCATTTGCCTTAGTGATTTCGGCTTTAGCTTTAGCTGCAGCTTTTGTCTCAGCAGCTTTTAATTTAGCAGCCAGTTTTTTGGCCGCAGCTTTGACTTTCTTGGCGTCCTGTGCGGCACGAACTTTAGTCCAACGCTGCTCAAACTTCTTAACAGCTGCAGCTAGGTCAGATGCAGCTTTTGCATTTAGCCTTGCTTCAGTAGCCGCCAGACCAGCTTTAGCCACAGCTTCTGACGCAGCCAATGCATCAGCAACCTTAGCCAAACGCAATGCACTCTTAGCCGCCTTGACATCATCCTGCATAGATTTGAACTTGGTATTATTGGTTTTAAATTCTTTGCGAGCTGAAGCAAGTGCTCTGCGTGTTGCTGGTGATACTTTGGCTGCTAGTTTTGCTTTAGCGCCCACAATTCTTTTTCGAGTAGCCGCTAATTTTTTACCCTGAGTGGTAAGTTTGGTTTGCGCTGCAGTCACTTTTACTCTTGCTTTTTGTGCTGCAGTAATCTTAATGACTTTTTTCGCCGCGGCTTTCTTTACAATTTTTTTCTTGGCAGGTTTTTTCACTTTAACTCTCCGTGGGCTCGATAATGATAAGCTGAACAATATGAATTTAATTTACCGAAATTTTCAGATGAGAATTTTAATCGCCAGCTATTTACTTTAGCAACCTTTAAGGCGCAATAACCCATAAAAAGCCGCTATTTAGGCTCTTTTATGAGTTTATTGAACACTTTTGAAGTTTTTTTAGGATTTAACAGAATTTTAAAAGTTAAATTTACTCGCCTAGTACAGCAACAATTCTCGATTGCACATCGTTTAGTTGACCTAAGCCATCTATAGATGCAAACACAGGAGCAGTATTTTCAGAGTTTGCGAGGTCAGTATAAAAATTTACCAAAGGCATAGTTTGTTCATGATAAACATTGAGACGATTACGCACAGTTGATTCCTGATCATCCACTCGCTGCACTAGAGGCTCGCCCGTTTCATTATCCACATCGGCAACTGTTGGCGGATTGTGCTGCACGTGATAGACGCGGCCAGAACCCTCATGGACCCGACGACCACTTAGCCGCGACACAATTTCTTCATCTGCCACAGAAATTTCAATAACATATTCAATATCAACACCGGCCTCAACCAATGCTTCAGCTTGGGGAATTGTGCGTGGGAACCCATCAAACAAAAAACCATTGTCGCAATCCGACTGCTGAATACGCTCTTTGACTAACGCAATAATAAGATCGTCAGAAACCAGACCGCCGGAATCCATAACGCCCTTGACCTGCACACCCAATTCACTGCCCGCTTTTACAGCGGCACGCAACATATCGCCTGTTGAGATTTGCGGTACGCCATATTTCTCAGTAATAAACTGTGCCTGCGTGCCTTTACCTGCACCAGGAGGTCCTAATAGAATCAGTCTCATTAATGCTGTTCCTTGAATAGATTGATTATGCGAATTGAGAGGATAATTCGATATAGCCACCCCCAAAACGGCCGCACACCATACAGGGTTTGGATAGGCCAGACAAGCCTAGCCACAGGGAGTAGTCAGGTACTTATACCTATATCTGGCATTTCTTAAGGTTATTCTGCGGCCTTAATTTGGGCCCACAGTAATTCTAATTCGGCACTGCTCATACGATCGAATTTTTTGCCTGCAGCCAGAGATTCCATGGCTTCAAATCGGCGTTTAAATTTATTACTTGATAAGCGCATAGCCGTCTCTGGATCTACCGATAGATGCCGTGCAAGATTGACGCAGCTAAACAGTAAATCGCCCATTTCATCTTCCATTGCAGCTTGATCACCCCTGGCGATTTCCACCTCAAGTTCAGCGATCTCCTCTTTTACTTTAGCCAGTACATCTTTGGGGTCGGTCCAATCAAAACCGACTGAGGATGCACGTTTTTGTAACTTATAGCCACGGCTCAATGCAGGCAGTGCCACGGGGATGTCGGCCAGAATCCCACCCTCACCTTTCTCTTGTCGCTCTTGCTGTTTAAGCGCGTCCCACTTCTTATTGATGGCTCTGGTATCAAATACTGCATCAGCCGACCTGCGTGACTGCAATGTGCCATCGGGAAATACATGGGGATGCCGTCTGATTAATTTATCCGTGATGCCATTTACAATACTGCCCCAATTAAAGGAACCTTCCTCTGCACCCAGCTGGCTGTAAAAAATAATCTGAAATAACAGGTCACCCAGTTCCTCACTAAGGTGCTCAAGATCACCGCATTCGATGGCATCAATAACCTCATACACTTCTTCAACGCTGTGTGGGGCAATGGTTTCGTAATTCTGCTTGATATCCCAAGGACAGCCAGTCTGCGGATCACGCAGGCGCGACATCAGGTAGCGCAGGTCATCGATAGTGTAGCTGCTCATTAACTGTAAACACCTGAAGATAGATAGCGATCACCACGGTCGCAAATCACCGCAACAATAGTGGCATTATCCAACTGTTGACTAAGGTTTAGCGCTGCGGCAACGGAACCACCGGCGGAAACACCGCAGAAGATGCCCTCTTCTCGCGCTAAACGACGCATGGCATTCTCGGCATCTACCTGCGAGATATCCATAATTTGATCAACCTTGGCCGCATCAAAAATACCCGGCATATAGGCTTGCGGCCAGCGTCGAATACCGGGAATAGAAGCGCCATCTTCTGGCTGTAGGCCAATAATTTGAATATTGGGATTCTGGGTTTTTAAAAACGCAGAGGTGCCCATAATGGTCCCTGTAGTGCCCATAGAACTGACAAAGTGGGTAACGGCACCCTGAGTATCGCGCCAAATTTCTGGACCCGTACCCTCATAATGAGAAAGTGGATTATCGAGATTATTAAACTGATCCAACACAGTCCCCAAGCCCTGCTGCTGCATTTTCTGAGCTAGATCTCTGGCGCCTTCCATACCTTCGCTCTGGCTCACCTCAATAAGCTCTGCACCATAGGCAGTCATGGCCCACTTGCGCTCATCGGTGGCATTGTCAGGCATAATCAGAGTCATACTATAGCCTTTCATCGCAGCAACCATGGCCAAAGCGATACCTGTATTACCACTGGTGGCCTCAATAAGGCGATCGCCGGGGGTAATATCGCCCCGCGCCTCAGCCTTGGCAATCATACTGAGCGCCGGACGATCTTTGACGCTTCCCGCAGGGTTATCACCCTCGAGCTTGGCCAAAATAGTATTGCTGGTATTACCAGGCATACGCTGTAACCGCACCATGCGGGTATTGCCAATGCACTGATCAATTGTTGGATAATCCATACTGATGCCTTTTACAGCCTATAAACTAGGCGGGTTATTGTGCCTGAAGCCTCAATTGAACGCCTCTTTGCGTCTGCTATATCAAATAACTATTTTATCTAAGGGCTAGCAGAGAATAGCGTAAGCCAATGCGTAATCTGCCTCATCGGCGATACTGAGTAACACCTCACTGGCACCACAGTCATGCATCACCTTGGCAGCCCCTGCGGAAAGCTCTACTGCAGGCGCGCCTCTATTATTATTTATCACATTCATATCTTGAAAACTGACGCCATTACCAATGCCTGTACCCAACGCTTTCGCCACAGCCTCTTTGGCGGCAAAACGCTTAGCTAAAAAAGCTGGGCTATTGTTTAGGCGGGCAAATTCTCGCTGTTCGGCTGTGGTTAGAATACGCTGAACAAATTTATCGCCCTGACGTTCAAGCACCTTAACCATACGCCTAATATCGACGATATCCGTGCCTATTCCTTTGACCATTATCTGTTTTGCTCCTGTTGAGACGTGTTCGACAGCAGGTGCTGCCGATAAAGCTCACGACTGTGAAGTTGCCGACCGCCAAGATAAAAGTCTATCACGCCACGCAGCAGTTGCTTGGCGGTTTTGAGCGCCGAGCGCTGACTAAAATCACCCTGCATGAGGGCCATAATATCTTCACCTCTATAGGTCCCAAGCGACTGTCGATGCTGATTGACTGCTGCAATAAGACCCTGCTCAGGAACATACTGGTAGAGCTTATCTGCCAATAGTGACGCACCACTGAGTCCTTCAGATTCCAGCACCAAACCGTAGCCCAACTCATCGAGTAGAGTCATCTCCAGCTGGCGTAACATAGGTTCGCTTGGCCCTGCGCTGGCCAGCTGAAACATAAACTCACTGTACTTTTGATAGAGGTATTCGTGGGGATCATACTCATGCAGCAGGCGGAACAGCAGTTCATTGACATAGAGACCAGTAAACAGACATTCTTGCTGTAAAAATGCCGGCGCCTGATTGCAATCGGCATTGGTCAGCGTTTTTAATTCACCGCGCCCCTGCCAGCTAAATTGATGCTCGGTGTAGGGAAATATGACGCGGCTGATACCGCGCTTATTGGGTTTGCGAAAGCCCTTGGCCACACAGCGAATACGACCATGATTTTTACTAAACAGATCGACTAGCAGGCTCGTTTCCCGATAGGGTGTGGCGTGCAGTAAAAACCCTGCTTCAGCATCGACCCGCACTGTTTTTTAGTCGTCCATATAGCCAAGACTTCGCAGTGCACGCTCGTCATCTGACCAGCCACTGCGAACCTTGACCCAGGTTCTAAGCATTACTTTGCAATCCAGCAAGCTCTCTATATCGGCACGCGCCTGTTCGCCAATTTTCTTGATGCGCTCGCCATTGCTACCGATAATAATTTTTTTCTGCCCATCGCGCTCAACCAGAATTAACGCACTGATATGGGTCACCTTCTTTTCGGCGCGAAATTCTTCAATTTCCACTGTCACCTGATAGGGAACCTCTGCCCCCAGTTGGCGCATGATTTTTTCACGAACAATTTCAGCTGCCAGAAAACGTTCACTGCGATCAGTGATCTGATCTTCAGGGAACATATGCATACGCTCTGGCATATAAGTCTTAATCTTTTCTTCCAACTCATCTAAATTGGTTCTGCGCAATGCAGACAGCGGAATAAGATCAGCGGCATTAACCTTGGTTTCTAAGAATTTAAGATGTGGCAACAGAGCTTCTTTATCTTCAATCATATCCACTTTATTCACTGCAATAATCACCGGCACAGTGCTATTGGAAAGGTACTTAGCCACATATTCATCGGCCTCGCTCCATTCGAAACGATCCACCACAAACACCAATACATCAACATCGGAGATAACACTGGCCGCTGATCGGTTCATCACTCGGTTAATTGCTCGCTCTTGATTGGTGTGAATACCAGGCGTATCGACAAAGATCATCTGCAGATCGTCTTCCGTTTTGATGCCCAGTAAAGTATGTCTTGTGGTCTGTGGTTTACGCGAGGTAATACACAGCTTTTGGCCGAGAATATGATTGAGCAATGTGGATTTTCCCACATTGGGGCGGCCAATAATGGCCACATAGCCACAGCGAGGTTCGGTCAAGAGGACAACTCCAATTCAATAATTAATTGCTCAGCTACCATTTGCTCAGCTTTGCGGCGACTACTGGCCGTGGCACTCATTTCCTTTTCTACAGCGGCAATCTTGCAACTCACAGTAAACAGCCGGCTATGAGCTTCGCCGCCCGTATTGATCAGTTTATATTCGGGCACTGGCTTACCGCGCTGTTGCAGCCACTCCTGCAAACTGGTCTTGGGGTCCTTTATCGGCTGTACTTCCAGAGCTACGCCCAATAAATCTTTAAACCACAGCTCAATACAGCTGCGCGCTCTGTCCAAACCAGCGTCCAAGTAAACAGCGCCAATCAGCGCCTCTACGGTATCCCCTAAAATAGAATCACGGCGATGACCGCCACTTTTCATTTCGCCTGGGCCCAGCAATAGATTGGAACCTAACTCTAACGACTTAGCGACTTCAGCCAGCGACTCCGCCCGCACTATATGTGAGCGCATGCGACTTAATTCGCCTTCACGGGCCTTGGGAAAGTCACGGTAGAGTATATCGGTGATCGTAAGACCAAGAATCGAGTCGCCAAGGAATTCTAAACGTTCGTTATTATTACTTCCGCAACTGCGGTGAGAGAGGGCAAGCGTTAGCAGCTGTTCGTCACTAAAGCTGTAATTGAGACGCTCTTGGAGCTGTCGGGCATTGCTCACTAACAATCCTCTGATTAATTATTTTGTATTGTTGCACCAGCTATAATCCGATTATCCAGATATTAGGGGCCTAACTTAAACGCCACCTAAAACAAAATTCTGGCTATAAAAATAATAGTAATGGTCGAGGGTAATGTTGCGCCCGCTGCTTATTGAATTTCATAGCAAACTCCCTGTTATAGATTTTTTCTTCCTGAAAACCTGCAAACTCTGTTATTGGTTACCTTACTGGATTTTACCCGCCCGATCAAAGCTAGGCAGACTCAAAAACTTATCCCAAAACATCCATCGTGCAAAGGCCTTACCAACAATACGATCTTCAGGCACCGGACCCCATACTCGACTATCACTAGAGTTGTCGCGGTTGTCACCCATCATAAAATAATGACCCTGAGGCACAACGGCCGAATAATTCAGGCTGAGACGAGTTGGCGAGGTGCGTTTCTGCATCAAATGCTCGACCCCACCAAGGTTCTCTGACATGACCACCGAGCGAGGCGAATTGGCCTCTTCCGCGACCGAGGTCTGAGTCATCTTATCGCCATTGATAAATACAACACCGTTGAGTACATGAATTTTATCGCCGGGAAGACCCACTACTCGCTTAATGAAATAACGATCTTCATGAGGCGGAAAAAACACCATAACATCGCCGCGTTCTGGGGAGTCAATTTCAATAATCTTGGTGCGCAATACCGGCAGACGAATGCCATAGGTCCATTTGCTAACCAGAATAAAATCACCCACTTTTAGGGTCGGCACCATAGACTGCGAGGGTATTTGAAAAGGCTCAATTAGAAACGAACGCAAAACTAAGACCAAACCCAGCACCGGCGCCAACGAGCCAGCAAACTCAATCAGCCCCTCTTCCTGCTTGACAACAAATTTATTGAGCAGCCAAAAGGCGCCAGCCAATAAAAATATAATGGTAAGAATCAGTTCAAAATTGAGATCCATCGAAATCTACCCCTTGGTATTCCCTTTAAGTTCGAAGTACTGCCAAGAACGCATCCTGAGGTATCTCAACACTCCCCACCTGCTTCATGCGTTTTTTACCGGCCTTTTGTTTTTCTAGCAGCTTCTTTTTACGAGTTACATCACCACCGTAACATTTGGCCGTAACATTTTTACGCAACGCCTTCACTGTGGTGCGGGCAACAACACTACCGCCGATTGCAGCCTGAATGGCCACATCAAACATTTGGCGGGGGATAAGCTCTTTCATTTTGTCAGCGAGGTTACGGCCTTTCTGAATGGAGTGATCGCGGTGAGTAATCGCCGCAAGCGCATCGACCCGATCGCCATTGATCAAAATATCCAACTTGACTAACGATGCGGCTTCAAAGCGCACAAAACTGTAGTCCAACGACGCAAAACCGCGACTGACCGATTTGAGGCGATCAAAGAAGTCCATGACCACTTCACTCATCGGCAATTCATAGCGAATTGATACTTGGCCACCAATAAACTGCATATCTTTCTGCACGCCACGCTTTTCCACACAGAGTGAAATCACATTGCCAACATAGTCTTTGGGTACCAAAATATTGGCTTCGCAGATTGGTTCACGCATCTCTTCGATCTGACCCGGATCGGGCAGGTCTGAGGGGTTCGACATATACAATGTCTCGCCCTTTGAGGTAATTATCTCGTAAACCACGGTCGGCGCAGTGGTAATCAAATCAAGGTTATATTCCCGCTCAAGACGCTCCTGAATAATCTCCATATGCAACATGCCAAGGAATCCACAGCGGAAACCAAAGCCGAGCGCATCGGAACTCTCAGGCTCATAGAACAAGGAAGCATCATTGACGGCCAGTTTGGCCAGCGCTTCACGAAACTCTTCAAAATCGTCGGAATCAACGGGGAACATGCCCGCATAGACCTGAGGCTTAATACGCTGAAATCCCGGTAGCGCATCAACATCTGAGGTACTTTGGTGAGTTAACGTATCGCCCACTGGTGCACCGAGAATATCTTTGATACCGGCTACCATAAAGCCCACTTCACCAGCATGCAGTACGCCGGTCTCTTTTCGCTTGGGTGTAAATACTCCAACACTATCAACCACATGCGGCTTGCCAATCGACTTGGCAACAATCTTATTTTTAACTGCGAGAGTACCCTGCATTACGCGCACCAGCGAGACAACACCCAGATAGTTATCAAACCAGGAGTCGATAATCAATGCCTGCAAAGGAGCGTCCACATCACCTTCAGGGGGTGGCACTTGTAGCACAAGTTCCTCAAGAATATCAGCAATTCCCTCACCGGTCTTAGCGCTACAACGCACCGCCTCGGTGGCCTCGATACCAATAATATTTTCGATTTCATTAATCACTTTCTCTGGCTCCGCCTGAGGCAGATCCATTTTATTTAATACGGGGATTACTTCCAAACCCTGTGCAATAGCCGTGTAGCAGTTAGCCACTGACTGAGCCTCTACCCCTTGCGCCGCATCTACAATCAGCAGAGCACCTTCACAGGCAGCAAGCGACCGCGAGACCTCGTAGGTGAAGTCAACATGGCCAGGTGTATCAATAAAGTTTAGCTGGTAGGTTTTACCGTCTTGCGCAGTAAACGGCAATGTGACGCTCTGTGACTTGATAGTAATACCGCGCTCGCGCTCAATATCCATGGAATCGAGCACCTGCGCCGCCATTTCACGGTCGGCAAGGCCACCACAGAGTTGGATAAATCGATCCGCGATGGTCGATTTCCCATGGTCAATGTGGGCAATAATTGAAAAATTTCGTATATGACTGAGATCGGACAAAGTGTTTGTACTGCCGTTAAAATTTGCGAGCGGATTCTAGCCTATTTGTAGGCCAGACGCTAATAACCGCTTGATTATCAACCTCTAAATTCAAGCGGCTAACCAGCGTCATCGTAACTAACATATCGCCAAGCGCTACCACGTTACTCAACAATCTCAAAGGTGCGGAAGATTGCCCGGCCCTGACGATAGAAACGAATAGCAACTGGGGTATTTTTTGGCAGCTCTGAAATCACCTGGTTGTACTCATCAATATCGTCGATGCGGCTATAGCCTAGCTGCACAACAATGTCGCCAGCCTGCAACATTGACTCAGCCGCGGCGGACTCTGGTGAAACCTGCGTGACCCGAACACCACCGCGCAGACGCAGTGCCCGACGATCTTCATCATCCACCTCCTCGACGATCAGACCCAGACGATCCGTGCCATCGCTGCTGGCAGTGATGCTCTCTCTATCAGTATCGAGAGAACCCACTTTCATGGTTAATTTTTTGCGTTTACCTTCACGATAAATTTCAACCTTGGCATTCTCTCCGGGCGCCATCATGCCAACCACATGAGGCAGATCTCCAGAATCAACGATAATCTGGCCATCAAAGCGCACGATAACATCACCGGGTTTAATTCCGCCCTTATCTGCAGGACTGCCTTGCTCTACCGCATTAATCAATGCTCCTTGGGGTGTGCCCAACTGCAATGACTCTGCCAAGCGTTTATTCACATCCTGAATGGCGACGCCGAGCCAGCCACGCTGCACTTTGCCATGATCCTTAAGCTGCTCGATCACCCCCACTGCAACGCTGGCCGGAATAGCAAAAGAGAGACCAATAGATCCACCTGACCGAGAATAGATCTGAGAGTTAATGCCCACTACCTGACCCTCTAGATTAAATAGCGGCCCGCCAGAATTACCCGGATTAATAGCGACATCAGTCTGAATAAACGGCACATAGTTTTCGCCCTTTTGTGTGGGAATACTGCGCCCGATAGCACTAACAATACCTGCGGTTACCGAATAATCGAGACCAAAAGGTGAGCCTATAGCCAGCACCCATGCGCCAACCTCAAGGCTATCTGTAGCTGCAAATTCAAGGGTAGGCAGATCTTGCCCTTTGATTTTGAGTAGAGCCAAGTCTGAGCGCCTATCTGAACCCACCACAGTGGCTGTGTACTCTTGCCTATCAGCAAATAAAACCTGAATTTCATCGGCATTCTCCACCACATGATGGTTGGTAAGGATATAGCCGTCATCGGATATCACAAATCCTGAACCCATCGAGCGGGCGAAACGTGGTTTCTGCTGCTGACGCTGTTCGAACAAATCACGGAAAATCTCCGGAATTTGACCCTGAGGAAGTTGTTGAGCCTGCTGTTTACGACCTTTACTGACCGTATTTATTTTTACGACGGCGGGAGAGACATTTTCAACAAGACTGGTGAAATCAGGTAACTGCGCCTGAGCGGATGAAAGAGTAACGAGAAAAAAAACAGTAACCAAAAAGAATCTGTTCAGCACAAAAGTATCTCCGATAAAAATAATAAACGCGAAAGCACATCTAGAAGAATTCTTTATGAGAAGTCTAAATCCTGATATTCGCTAGGGTCTTTAAGTAGGACAGGGTTAAGGCGTAAATCGTTCCTGACTTTCTTACTACGCAGATTAACAATTAGACCACCTAGCAATAAACCACAGGCAGCACCGAGAATACCCAAAGCATCATTCTGTGATCCCACAAGCCATGCGCCAATCACTGCAGCCACAACAGGCAGAAGATAAACCAGTATTGAACCACTGACAATTACGTCTTCAGGAATACCTATGGTTACTGACTGTCCAGGGGAGACTTTTCTCGGTGACTGGCTATCAAACAATACGCGAATGCGGTTGGTTTTGCCGGTCAGTTTTGATAGAACTCGCTGTCCACAGCCTTTTTCAGCAGCACAGGCTTCGCAGGTAGATCGCTGAATAGTCTCTACCCAGAGACTATCTGCTTCGACTGCGACTACGGTTCCGGTTTCCAATATCATTGAGTACTCTGCCACTTAGGGCATTGGCGATGCAAGTAACGGAGAAATACCACTGGCAATTTCCCTGGCAGTACTCCGCGGAATCTCACCCACCACAGAGATAGCATAGCGCTGTTTATTAAAGAACCCCTTGGTCAATACCGCAACCGTAGCACCCAAATTTGCATCGACTGCCGGCAAGGCGCCGCTTTTTTCAGCGGAATCAATAAACACTGAAAACACCGCCAGACCATCGGTGTACATCAGTGATTCTTGACCATCTTCACCTATCGGCTGATAGGACGACAGTACAAATCCAGGTGGCAACCACTTAGGCACCCATTGTGAACTGGATACTTTTGCCTGCTGATCGACCCTTAGGCAATCTGACTGGTCGATATTAATATCATCAGAGTCAGGCAGCTCGGAGGTGGACTCAACATTATCCAGGTCAGCACCAATAGAAATATCGACAAACTGGAAGCGTTCCATAGGCTTACCCTTGCTGTTGATTAGAACCGACTGCAACATAAGACCTGTCTCTTTATCGATGGCAATAATATAGCCGTAGCGATACTTATCCTTAGGAATAACATTGACCACCGAGACCGAGCGGCCGGCGATACGCGTATCACCGCGAATATAAAAGTTATAAAAGTCTTGTAGGTGAGAGTAATTGTTATCCGTAATCTTCAGCACGCTACCGCGTAGCAGCATGTCAGAGGCGCGCATGCAGTCCATATCATCACCGCGACGAACAATCTCACGCTCCGGACCATCCATATGCACTATGCGTTCATAGGTCTGCCCATCACGCACAATATGCGCGACCTTTACACTGGTGAGATTACCGCGAAACTCATAGGTGAATAGCCCACTGTAGCTCAGTTCTTTGGAGGCTTTGGCCATGCGAGCAATCAGGTCATAGGCGGAATCCATCTGCTGCGCAAATAAGGGCCCATGCACAAAAACGGCGGCTATAAGAGCCGCCAGTTTTAGTTTTATTAACCATTTGACCAACATCTTGATGGTTTATCCTGTATCGAATCTACGTTATCGGAACTTACTCATCGCTAGACTGTTCATCACTGTTGGTAACCCGGGCAAATGGTAGCATGCCCTGATTACTGTTTAATGCTGCGTGGCTAGTATGCTTGAGTATAATATCATTTAGATAGGCGCGAAGCTCCTGCTCTGAATACTGCTGATTCACTGTCTGCCTAACTTGTATGAAGGGCGTCACAGGCTGTTGGGACACTTTAATGTTTCCACCTGCACTCACTGTGCGAGCTTGGACATTAGGCTGGAACCCAGAGGGGAACTGGATCGCCGGGCCGTTATTTTGTTGCGCCTCATCAACTGCGACTTCAGCAAACTGCACAGCATCTAAATTTGAAGGCGCAACCTCATTAAACTGCTGCGCCCCTAAAACCGCCACCATAGCAACAGAAGCTGCAATGGCAAAACGACCTGCAATACCTGCAAATTGTCGAAGAGGGTTAATACGGTGTCTGTCTTCAGCCTCTATTGCTGCTGCAATAGCCGCTGAGAAATCTATTTTGGCTACAGGGTCTCCAGACATTACTGAAGAGGCCATGTGATAGCGCTGCCATTTACGGCGTGCACTGTCCGTCGCGCTAGAGTTACTACCTACTTCCTTGAGGATTCGATGGGTTTCAAGCTCAGTACTCTCCCCGTCCATTAGCGCAGAAAGGGACTCGGCTAAACGCTCTTCGTGGTCGCTCATTTATGTTCCTCAAACCTGTTTATAAGTTGTAATAATGGAAAAGAAGATTTAACCATAAAAAGTTATGATGGGTATGACCGGTGCTTTTACAAAAGGTTCACCAATCTTTCTAACCATCCTCCATTAATTGTAAAACTCGGCTATCTATCGACTCTCGACCGCGAAAAATACGCGACCTTACCGTGCCCACAGGGCAATCCATAACCGCAGCAATATCCTCATAACTCAGACCTTCATACTCGCGCAATGTCACCGCTGTGCGCAAATCCTCCGGTAATTCGTCAACAGCCTGATTAATAACGGCCTCAAGCTCATCGCGAAATAACTGATTCTCAGGCGTACCAACCTCTTTCAGCCGGTCACTGCCAGCATAATACTCCGCATCGACGAGATCTACATCTGACAACGGTGGGCGCCTACTGCGCGCCACCAGATAATTCTTGGCGGTATTTACCGCAATCCTATAGAGCCAGGTATAAAATTGGCTGTCGCCACGAAATCGTGGCAGTGCACGGTAGGCTTTGATAAATGCTTCCTGAGTAACATCGCTTACCTCATGACTATCGCGAATAAACCGCCCTACTATCGCATGCACCTTATATTGATATTTGAGAACCAAAAGGTCAAAGGCTCGCTTATCGCCTTTTTGCACCCTAAGTACCAGCTGCTGGTCCGTTGGTTCAGTTTTAATGTCCGTCATTGAGCAATCCGTTTCCCAACCCTATGGGTTATATTTTTATCGCTGAGAAATCACAGCCTCGTGTGCCTACCATTTGCGTAATCACCATAGACAGACCAACTACCGCCCATTTAGTTCGCCTATTTCGTTAGCTAGATTTCGGCGCTTATACTATCATGCGAACCCGATTATGTGTGGCGAACCCATGAAACAAACCCATCTCTATGATGTTCTCGTTATCGGCAGCGGTGCTGCTGGATTAACAGCCGCATTGCAGCTAGAAAAACACCTGCGTATTGCACTTATCAGCAAAGCCGCATTGCAAGGTGGCGCCTCTTGGTATGCACAGGGTGGTATTGCCGCTGTGTTTGATAAAAATGACAGCGCCGATGCTCATGTCACTGACACATTGACCGCTGGCGCTGGCCTATGCCACGAAGATGCCGTGCGCTTTGTGGTCGAAAATGGCCCCGATGCGGTCAACTGGCTGATTGACCAAGGGGTTGATTTTACCAAAAATAGCGACCAGAAAGACTACCACCTAACGCAGGAAGGGGGCCATAGTCACCGCCGCATATTGCATACCGCCGATGCCACTGGCAAAGAGGTGACCGGCACATTAGTTGATCAGGTTATCGAAGCAGATAATATAGACATTTATGAACAGCACTGCGCGGTTGACCTCGTCACTCAAGCAGATAATGATTCGCGAAGAATTCGCTGCACCGGCGCCTATATATTGGATATCATGCAGGATAGCGTATCCCTATTCCAAGCCAAAAGTGTGATTCTAGCCTCCGGTGGCGCCAGCAAAGCCTACCTCTATACAAGCAATCCTGACGGTGCCAGCGGTGATGGCCTGGCTATGGCTTGGCGCCGCGGCTGTCGCGTGGCCAATCTTGAATTTAACCAGTTTCATCCGACCTGCCTCTATCATCCCAAGGCCAAGTCATTTTTGATTACCGAAGCCCTGCGTGGCGAAGGTGCTGTGCTGCGCCTGCCCGATGGCCGTCGTTTTATGGACAATTTTCACCCTGATGGGGAACTCGCTCCTCGAGATGTCGTGGCCAGAGCCATTGATCACGAGATGAAGCGTCTGGGCAGCGACTGCCTGTATCTGGATATCAGTCATAAATCGGCAGCATTTATTACCGAACACTTTCCCACTATGTATGAGCACTGCCTTGAGTTCGGAATAGATATCACCACCGACCCGATTCCCGTCGTACCAGCCGCGCATTACACCTGCGGTGGTATTTTGGTTAACAACTATGGTCAAACCGACCTGATAAATCTTTATGCCATAGGTGAAAGCGCCTTTACTGGCCTCCATGGTGCCAATCGTATGGCCAGTAATTCACTACTTGAGTGCCTCGTCTATGCTCGATCTGCAGCGGCTGAAATCAACCGCCTAACACCAGCTATTGGCGCACCAGACTTTATCCCCGACTGGGACGAATCGCGGGTTAGCTCGTCCGATGAAGACGTGGTGATCTCCCATAACTGGGATGAACTGCGACGGTTTATGTGGGATTACGTGGGCATTGTGCGCACCAATAAGCGTCTCGAGCGCGCCCAGCACAGAATCAAATTGCTGCAAAAAGAAATTGGTGAATACTACAGCAACTGCAAGATCACCAGAGACCTGCTCGAGCTGCGCAATCTGGCCACAGTGTCCGAATTAATTATTCGCTGTGCACTGGAACGCAAAGAAAGTCGCGGCCTGCATTACACCCTCGACTACCCGGAACTGTCACCTATTGCACGCGACACGATTATGGTGCCGATCAACTATGCCGGACAAAACGTTATAATCAATCGAGACTAACGCGCGAGTAAAAGCTTGCGCAGTAATCGATGTTGCTCCGCGGGCATAGAATCCGCAGCTAGCACTCGAACTAACGGCGCGTCATCCGTGGTTTTAAAATACAAAATGACCAGATTGCGCATAACAAATTGACGGGGCTGCAGTAATAAATCAATGTCGGCTATCATCCAGCACTCAGGCCCGAAGCATCGCAATACCTCTTGCCTCTGAGCCTGCCATTGTCGAAACCAGAGAATTATTGTGGCCGCAGTAATAAAAAGCGCCAACAATCCTGCCCACCAGACAACAGGCAGGCCCAACAGAACAATTGATACGACTAGCGCCAGCCCGAATTGGGCCCTGAGAATAATATTAGACGGACGGAGGTTAAATGTTGCCAGGCTTTTTTCGACTATCACGAATTATCTGCACTATCCTTTGAGTATCTGGATCCTTTGCCTGCTCGCGATTCATCAACCAGAGAAATAGATTCTGATCTTCGCACTCAAGCAGCGTTTCATAACGCAGTTGATCAGACTCCTCGAGAGAATCGTAGTGATTTTGCGTAAAGGGTTGAAGAATCAGATCGAGTTCTAACATGCCACGACGACTGGCCCACAGCAGACGGTTCTTATTCATAGGTAATCAGTAATTGTGTTAAAGCAGTATTATAGGAGACAATCTATAAATAACCTACAGACTCCTGACCTATGACCATTATTGACCCACGTGCATACATCCAATTATCAGGCCCAGATAGCCGCAAATTCCTACAGGGCCAGGTCACCTGCGATATGGAATCTCTATCCGCCGATGCAATCATCAATGGCGCCCACTGCACGCCTAAAGGACGAATAATTTTTCTGTTTAGTGCCACAATGGACGCCCAAGATAATATTATTTTGCAGGTGCACCACTCAATTGCAGCTATAGCCCTAGCCAGTCTTAAAAAATACGCCGTGTTCTTCAAGACGCAGATCAGCGATATCAGCGACCAGCAGGCCATCCAAACCCCACAGAGCAATCTAGAGCGTCTGCGCACCGGCAGCGCCGACGTGGTGGCCGAAACCAGCGATCTATTTATCCCACAGATGTTAAATCTTGATGCTCTCGGCTATATCAGCTTTAAAAAAGGCTGCTACACCGGACAGGAAATCGTCGCCCGCGCCCATTATCGCGGTGCGGTCAAACGCAGAATGCACCATCTGCAATTAGAAGACAGGACATTGCCAACCCCAGGGGATTTGATAAAAGACAGTGCGGGCAAAGCCATCGGCAATATTGCCAGTGCCGCACAGGTCGATGATGCAACGGTTGAAGTATTGGCGGTATTAGCCGATAAGTCCGCCGACGTCTCCGAAATACAGATTGGCGAGAGCCAATTAACAACAGTGAAACATCTGCCATTACCCTACGAGATCCCAACTGGCCCGTGAATAGCCTCATAGATTGGTTAGCCAATAATCAACAGATACTGGTCGGGGTTGGGGTAGGCTCAGCCGTTATCTTTATCGCCAGCCTTCTATCACTACCCTGGTTAGTGGCTAAAATCCCCGAAGACTATTTTGTCCCCAAAAAACGTCAGCCCACCCAATGGAAAACCCAGCGACCACTGCTAAGGCTGCTGGCATTAGTCGGCAAAAACCTCATTGGTTATGGCCTGATACTGGCCGGCACTCTAATGCTCTTCCTGCCGGGCCAGGGTATTCTGACCATGGTTACAGGGTTGTTATTGATTGACTATCCGGGGAAATTTCGCATTGAACGCCGTATTGCTAGTACACCCGCGGTACTCAATGGCCTTAACTGGTTGCGCGCCAAGGCCAAGAAGCCACCACTGACTATTGGCTAGCCGACGCGGCCAGATAAGGCACCTTGCCAACTAGCACCTCATTGCCTGCACTGGGTACCAGCGGAATATTGCGTGCCAGCACTAAACTAATGAGAGCCATACCGGAACCCATCAAGAATACCGCCATTGGCGATACCAGCCACACCAACCCAAACAGCACCGGAATAACTACCGCGGCAATATGATTAATAGTAAAGGCCACACCAGCCGTGGAAGCCATATCTGCCGGATCGGCAATTTTCTGGAAATAGGTTTTGATCGCAATCGCCAATGAAAAGAACAGATGATCGGCAATATACAGACCCGCCGCCCAGGTGGCATCATTAACAAAAGCATATGCTGTAAAGACGCAAAATAGCCCGCAATATTCAAAGGTCAGCGCTCGACGCTCACCTATGCGACCGACCAAAGCGCCGATTCGAGCAGCAAAAGCCCAGTTAAATAGATGGTTAATAATATACAGTGCGGCAATATCGCTAACGCTATAGCCAAACTTTTCCACCATCAAAAACCCGGCAAAGACAGTGAAGATCTGACGTCTGGCACCGCCCATAAAAGTGAGTGCGTAGTACAGCCAATAGCGCTTGCGGACCAATAGATGTTTACGCTGAGCTGTCTTGGCCTTAAAACGCGGAAAGGCTAGCCACATAAAAGCAGTTAGGATCAGACAAGTACCGCCACCAACCAGATAAATAGCCTTGTAACTGAGCCCGAGATGATCCTGAGCCACCCATAAAAAACTGTAGGCCACCAAGGATGCGATGGAACTGGCAGCAATTAGCTTGCCCAACATTGCAGGCGCTTCTTCAAGGCTAAACCACTGCAGGGACAGCGACTGCTTAACAGTCTCAAAGTAATGGAATCCCACCGACATAATAAAGGTCGTAAAATAAAGCCCAAGCACTGAGGGGAAATAGCCTGTGAGAGCTATGCCCACGCCCAACAGGGCGAGTGACAAATAAGCAAAGGTCTGCTCTTTTAGAACCAGTAGTACAAAAACCGCCGTAAATGCCAAAAACCCTGGGATCTCTCGAATGCTTTGCAGCATGCCAATTTCTGCACCAGTAAAGGCCGCCTTTTCGATTACAAAATTATTGAGCAATGCCATCCAGGTGGCAAAGCCAATCGTCATTGCCACCGACATTAGAATCAGTAAATTTTTTGGCGTCTGCCAAGATTTTGTTATCACGGGTATGTTCCCATTGAATAATTATTAACAAAAAAAGCTTAGATTCCCGCCAACACCGTCTCTTCCGACGGCAGCAGCCAATCAATAGGCTGCCGGCCATGTTGTTGTAAATAGCTGTTCGTCGCAGAAAAGTGCTTGCAGCCCAAAAAGCCCCGATACGCAGAAAGCGGCGATGGATGTACAGACTTCAATACCAAGTGCCGCGACTGGTCAATAAAGGCACCCTTCTTTTGCGCATGACTACCCCAGAGTAAAAACACAACAGCCTCAGACTGATCATTTATCGCGCGAATTGCCTGATCGGTAAATTGCTCCCACCCCTTGCCCTGATGAGCACCAGCATCAGCCTGCTCAACGGTTAGGGTAGTATTGAGTAACAGCACTCCCTGTTTGGCCCAGCTAGTGAGGCAGCCATGATTGGGCTGTGTAATACCCAAGTCAGACGCCAACTCTTTATAGACGTTTGCCAGAGAGGGCGGCACCTTAACTCCAGGCAGCACTGAGAAGCAAAGACCATGCGCCTGATCGGGACCGTGATAGGGATCCTGCCCCAAAATAACCACGCGCACCTTATCAAACGGGGTATCGTTAAAAGCAGAAAACCACTGTGAACCTGGCGGGTAGATCACCTTGCCGCTATTTTTTTGTTGCTGTAAAAAAGTCTTTAATTGCTTCATATAGGGCCGATCAAACTCCTTGCCAAGCACATCTAACCAACTTGGATCTAACCTCACTGCTCCCTGATCGACCATGCAAATACCCCCTATAACGCCAATGAAAAGCTAACTTAAAACGCAACCTCAATGTTACCATAGATACCTATGCAACCTATTTCCACTTTCAATATCTGGCGCCTTACTTGGCCGACCATTCTCAGCAATATGGCCTTTATGCTGACCGGGCTTATATTCCTGAAATTTGCCGGCAGTATGGGTATCGACGCAGTAGCCGCAGTCACCACAGGTCAGCGTCTTTTCTTTATTCTATTTGCCGTAATGATGGGGCTATCGAGTGGCACCACGGCTTTAGTGGGACGTTATTGGGGCGCAGGAGATAAGGAGCGAGCTGGTCGCGTTGCTGCGCTGTCAGTCATTATATTTTTTATTAGTGGGCTACTGCTGTCTTGGATCGCGATTCCATTTCTCGAACCCCTAGTAAGTATTTTCAGTCTCACACCAGAAGCTAAGACTCTCGCGGTCGACTTTGTTTTTTACACTGTACTCTACGCGCCACCCCTACTTATTGTGCTAGTCTTCAGCATGGCTTTTCGGGCTACTGGCGACAGTAAAACACCGTTGTGGGCTGCGGTAGTAGGGGCTATTTTAGGCGTCTATCTAGGTATTGCCTTTACCTATGGTTGGCACGAGATAGAACCGGCCGGTCTATCAGGCCTAGCCATAGGTAATGGTGTTGGGTCGATTATTACCGTTATTATATTTTTACTACTCTGGATATTCGGCAAGCTCTCTTTTAAACCAGCTAACCCAATACCTGACCTGCTAGCCAATGGTCGTGACCTGATTAAAATTGGAATGCCAGCCGCCTTCGAACAAATTTTTTTCCAGGGTGGCCTATTAATATTTTTGGTGTTCTTAGCCGGCTATGGCAATGCGGCCTTTGCCACCTATGGTATTGGCCTATCCATACTTGGGTTGATGATCGTTATCGCATTTAGCTTCTCCATATCTAGCGCAACTTTAGTCAGCCAACATCTCGGGGCTGGAGATAAAAAAGGTGCCTACGATGCTGGCTGGCGAACTATGCGTACCTGCGCCTATATTATGGTTGCGGGCGGCGCATTGATGAGTCTGTTTGCCGAAGAAATTGCGCGCTTTATGATCAATGATCCAGAGGTGATCGCACTGCTAGTCCCATTTACCTACATTATTAGCTGCAGCCTTCCGCTGATGGGGATTGAATTCAGTATGGCTGGCGCACTTCGCGGTGCAGGCGACACCAGATACCCAATGATGGTCACCGTATTTAGCATTGTTCTGAGTCGCATACTGGTGCCCTTTATCTTGGTGCAGATGGGGGCAGATGTCATCTGGCTCTATGCAACCTCGTTACTAGATTTCGGCATAAAATCTAGTCTAAATATGCGCCGCTTTCGTAATAAAAAGTGGCTGGATGTGTGACAGTCCATCGCCCACAAGTAGTCACCTAAATTGAGTTTTAAATGGCCCTAGTTAAACCAGCGACAAACCTTGAATTTCAATACGACCGCCAGATTGCCTACTGGCTGTTTTTCTGTGCCGCGGTGATTTTTGGCATGATCTTTTTGGGTGGGGTTACGCGCCTCACCAATTCGGGTCTGTCGATGGTCGACTGGAAACCATTAGTGGGCGTGATTCCGCCAATGTCCGAATCCGATTGGCAGCATATGTTCTACAAGTATCAACAGTTCCCCGAGTACCAAAAGATCAATATGGGCATGTCACTTGAGGAATTCAAATCCATCTTTATGTACGAGTATCTGCATCGAGTGCTCGGCAGATTAATTGGCGTCATTTTTACGGTTCCGTTTTTATTCTTTTTGTTTACCAAACGCATTAAGGCCGGTCTCACTCCCAAGCTCGTACTGATGCTACTCGGCGGCGGATTTCAGGGTTTACTGGGATGGTATATGGTTAAGAGCGGTCTGGTCGACAAACCGGATGTTAGTCAGTACCGCCTCACTGCTCATCTGGGTGCCGCAGTGCTGATCTACTCATTTATTCTGTGGACTGCCTTTGGTCTGGTCAGTGCCAAGACCAAGCAGCCCATTGCGCTGGGTAGATTTTCTTACACTTTAAGCGGTCTAATTTTCCTTATGATTTTATCTGGCGGCCTAGTCGCGGGCACTAAGGCTGGCTTCGCCTACCCTACATGGCCACTGATGGGCGATAGCTTTGTACCGGCAGGGCTTTACAGCATGGCGCCCGCCTGGCTGTCGGCATTTGAAGATATCACCACCATCCAGTTTAACCATCGCATATTTGCCTATGTGATCGTGGCGCTGGTGCTGACCTTTGCCGCAAAGAGTTTAAAAGCTGATATTCAAGGCCCAGCCAAAATAGGCGTTTTTTGCTTGATCGGTCTACTATTACTTCAGGTCACTCTAGGTATCAGTACCTTAATTTTTTATGTTCCCGTGCCTATTGCCGCCGCGCACCAGGTTGGAGCCGTCGCCCTTTTAAGCGCTTCGTTGTTTGTCAGTCACTGTTTCGCCAACAGCCTGTCACATAACGCGGCCTAACCAAATTAATCATTGGAGAAGTAACATGAAGAAACTAGTCATTACATTTATCGCCACTACATTATCATTTGGCGCACTGGCCGGTGATCCTGCTGCTGGCAAAGCCAAATCTATGACCTGTGCTGGCTGTCACGGCATGAACGGCATCAGCAATAATGGCATGTGGCCAAATTTAGCTGGGCAAAAAGAAGCCTATTTGGCGAGTCAACTTAGAATGTTTAGAGATGGCAAACGCAACAATGCCATGATGACAGCTATGGCCAAAGGGTTAAGCGACGCAGATATTGCTAATCTGGCAGCCTACTATGCCGGCCTAAAGTAAATCTCTAAACTGTTATTCCAAGCCCGGGCCTGTCATAAAGCCCGGGCTTTTTTGTTGGCTGCGATAAAAAAGCCCAACTGATTGTGGATGAATTTGGATTGATGCTCCCATAAATTAGTAAGGCAGTTGATATAACCGCCGCTGTTATGGCCATTGCATCAAAGGGCAAGGATATTTATGTTGATATTGATCAGCCCTAAAGTAAGACGCTGCTGCTTTTCATGATGCTTTTTTTCTCGCAATGCTATGCTTTTTGTTTACAGGTTTTCGTTATAAAATATCTTTGGGATTTCAGCCAAAGTTTGGCATCGAAAGCCAAGCAATAACACAACAATCATAGCGATTGCATAAAACCATAGATTTGAGCATCTGGAGGCCGACTTTAAAATGAGCACGGAAAATACCTATGTCCCCCCTAAAGTCTGGGAATGGGATAAAAATAGTGGTGGCAAGTTTGCATCCATCAACCGTCCGGTGGCCGGTGCCACTCACGAAAAAGAGCTTCCTATTGGAAAACATCCCCATCAACTTTATTCGCTGGGGACGCCTAACGGTGTAAAAGTAACGGTGATGTTCGAGGAGCTGTTGGCCCTTGGGTACCACGACGCAGAGTATGACGCTTGGTTGATTGATATAGGGGCAGGTGAGCAATTCAGCAGCGCCTTCGTTTCCATTAATCCCAACTCTAAAATCCCAGCTCTGCTTGACCACAGCACGCCAGAGCCAACTCGAGTATTTGAATCAGGGGCGATACTGTTCTACTTGGCAGAGAAGTTTAATGCGTTCTTGCCTACTAACGGTACCCAGCGCACCGAGTGCTTATCCTGGCTGTTTTGGCAAATGGGCAGTGCCGCCTTTCTGGGCGGTGGCTTTGGACATTTTTATGCCTACGCGCCAGAAAAATATGAATATCCCATTAACCGATACGCAATGGAAGTAAAGCGTCAGTTGGATGTTCTCGATCAGACGCTGGCCACTCGCGAGTTTCTGGCTGGAGATGATTACACAATTGCCGATATGGCCACACAACCCTGGTACGGCATGTTAGTGTCAGGTTCTCTTTATAATGCTCAAGAATTCTTAGATGTCAAAAGCTATACCAATGTACTTCGTTGGGCTGAAACAATCCAAAGTCGAGAGGCGGTGCAGCGAGGCCTGCGAGTAAATCGAGTCTGGGGGGAAGAAAAGAGACAACTGCGCAATCGCCACAGTGCCAGCGACCTTGATTAGGTACTTTAACTTACAGCCTTAACGATCAACTGAAAGTAGGCCCGGACCCGTCCACTCAGGGCGGTTTGGGGTAACTCATTATTATATAACGACGTCTAAATTAGATTGATTCTTTCGGTGTTGTTATCGATCACAGCTGTGAAATGGTGGCTCGTCATACTGGTAAGCTAGCTGCATGGCATCCAACATGCTCCAGAGTATATCGAGCTTTAACTGCAGTATATTCATCGCCTGCTGTTGCTGTTCATAGGTGGCAAAATAATCCAATGTAATCGCGAGACCATGCTCCACATCCCTTCTCGCTTCACTTAAACGACTACGAAAATATTTGTAGCCATTATTATCTATCCATGGGTAGTGCTCAGGCCAAGCCTGTAAACGTTTTTGATGTATGGTCGGTGCAAAGAGCTCTGTTAGTGATGAGCAAGCCGCTTCCTGCCAACTAGCCCGACGAGCAAAGCTAACATAGGCATCTACGGCAAAGCGGACGCCGGGCAGTATATGTCGTTCACTAATAATTTCATCCCGCGTTAAACCAACAGCTTCGCCCAGCCGCAACCAGGCTTCTATGCCGCCAGTATCCTCGTCGCCCGTACCATCATGGTCCAGTATTCGTTGAACCCAAAGACGACGGACAGACACATCATCGCAGTTGGCCATAATGGCGGCATCTTTGATCGGTATATTGATTTGATAATAGTAGCGGTTGGCCACCCATCCCTGAATCTGCTTCTGCGTGCACTTCCCCGTATTCATCGCAACATGAAAAGGATGATGAATATGATAGAGCGCACCCTTAGCGCGCAATTGCTGTTCAAATTCTTGTTTTGACCAGGCTTTAGTCATTGTGCTTATCCTGTGTGTTGCTGTTGAATCAAGTACGCTCTTATCACTGACTTATAGGGTTATTTTTTGCTGAGTAATTTGGCATTTTTTGGATTGCGAAATAGCAGCGGCTGAACAGGTGCGCTATCAATACCATAACCGAAGCCATCAATATTTAGATCGGCAATATTCTGTGCCTTGGCCACCGCGTTTTCAATAATTGAGTGCTTTGGTGATAGATCACAAACAGGATCAGTCGCAAAGGCATCACCGGTTAGCAAGTAAGCCTGACAGCGACAACCGCCCAAATCCTGCTCTTTTTCTGGACAGGAACGGCAAGGTTCCGGCATCCAGTCAGTACCTCTAAAGGCATTAAATAAAGGTGATTCACGCCAGGCCCATTCGAGGCTGTGCTCACGCACATTGGGCAATTCAAGTCCCGGCAATTCTTGAGCGCTCTGACAGGGCTGAACATTACCATTGGGGGTTACGGTAAGAAAGGTTGTTCCCCAGCCGTTGCAGCAAGCCTTGGGCCGATTTTCATAATAATCAGGGACAACAAAAATCACATCCATATTGCCCCTGTGATGTTTGCGAAAGTCGTTAGTAATGGCCTCGGCATCCAGTAGCTGTTGTCGGCTGGGGAGCAGAGCGTCAATATTTTTTAGTGCCCAGCCGTAGTACTGTGAATTGGCCAGCTCGACAAAGTCAGCCTTTAATTCTTCGGCCAATTTGAGCATATCGCCAATTTGATAAATGTTCTGCCGGTGCAAAACAAAATTAAGCACCATGGGAAAGCCCAGCTTTTTCGCCTCTTTGGCCATCAATACTTTGTGATGAAAACTTTTGGTACCGGCAAAATAATCATTAACGTCTTGATTGCTGCCCTGAAAACTTATTTGAATATGATCTAACCCGGCTTCATAAATGGCCGCCAATCGCGCTGCATCGGCACCAACAGCCGAGGTAATCAGGTTGCTGTAAAAGCCTAGAGAGCGAGCCTCTGCAATCAGTTCTTCCAAATCTGGCCGCACTAGCGGTTCACCACCGGACAGGCCCAGCTGCACGGCACCGAGTTTACGCGCGTCTCTAAAGACGGTTTTCCACTCTTCAGTCGATAATTCTACGGCTCTGGTCTGCGGGTAATTAATCGGGTTGGAACAATAGGAACATTGCAATGGGCAGGAGTAACTGAGCTCTGCCAGTAACCATAGAGGAATGGACTGTTGTTGATCACTGGCTACGGTTATGCTGTCGGCCATAATGGCTCCTACCTAGTTTTGCGGTGCGCTCGAGACTAGTGCTAATTCTTCAGGTCTAACCAGCCTTGGTCATTGGCCTCGTGAATAAATTCCATCACATCAGCGGCAAGATCCTTGGGATCCGCTTCGGCAAAGCTGTTCTGCAAATCACTGATAACATCCGCAATAGTCGTTTGCTGCTGGCAACGACTCAGTATTTCACCGGCGCTGGGGTTGAGTTGCACCATCCCCTCCGGATAAAGAAGCACATAGCACTGCTGAGCCTCTTCCCATTGAAAGCGAAATTTACCCGATAGTACAACCCATGTATTTTCAGAGATAGCCATAGTTATAACTCAATATCCATGCCGTCGAAGGCCACTTCAATCCCCTCTTTATCCAGAATGCCTCGCTGTTCAGAGTCTTCGATCAAAATAGGATTGGTATTATTGATATGAATTAACACCTTGCGCGGTTTGTCCATGGGTCTAAGCAATTCGATCATGCCATTTTCGCCACTTTGCGGCAGGTGACCCATCTGGGCAGCGAGCTTAGTCCCCACACCGGAAAATGCCATTTCATCTTCGCGCCAGAACGTACCATCTACTAATAGACAGTCAGCATTTTGCATTAATTCGATAATATGGGGCTCGGGTTCACCGAGACCGGGGGAATAAAAGAGGTTTTTGCCGCTGCGGGTATCTTCGATTCTAATGCCGATATTGTCACCGACATGGGGTTTGTTTCGGTGTGGCGAATAGGGTGGCGCTGCACTGAGTAGCGGTACGGCATGAAACATCAAACCATCGATACCGGGAATCGAAAAACTACCTTCTTCAGTGTGGTCATCTTTATTGAGAACGATCTCTTTGTGCTGCAAGCCGCCATTCCAATGTTTCAGCATGGTAAACAGCGGAAAGCCGCTACTTAGGTCTTCAAAAACCATATCTGTACAGTAAACATCATGGGGGCAGCCCTCTCTCAGCATCAACAGGCCTGTTGTGTGGTCGATCTGACTATCCATTAACACAATCGCGGATATGCCAGTATCTCGCAGCTGTCTGGCAGGCTGAAGGGGCTTGAAATCGGCTAACTGAGCGCGAATATCCGGCGATGTATTAAACAGCACCCATTTAATGCCATCACTACTGATCGCGATAGAACTCTGGGTTCTGGCTATGGCATTAATGGTGCCGTTACGCAGTCCAGCACAGTTTGCGCAATTGCAATTCCACTGGGGGAAACCGCCGCCGGCAGCAGAGCCGAGTACATGAATATACATAATTGGTTACTTTCTGATTTATCGGCCAAAGGACATTCTTATCTTGCATAAAAAAACCGACGGATACTTCATGTAAGTATCAAGTCGGTTTTGCTATACAACCAATGCCTAAACTCATCAACGGCATCTATAGCTGCTACCGAGGTTAGCTGGGTGTTACCTTATGCTCTATAGTATGACTAATCGCTGAATTAACGATTGTACTTATACATGGTGATTTCGAAACCCAGACGGATGTTCTTATAGTTTGGCTTTACCCACATAACTGTTACTCCACTTATCTATTATCTTTTACCATCCAGAGGTGGTTTGCCCCGAGGCATGAAGCTAGTCTAAGCGATTTGTATTATTGGGTACATACTTAAACCAAAAAACTTGGGCATTGACGATATTGCCAAATAAATGGCAACACAGCATTTTGATCACTGCACTCGCCGCTAAGACTGGTCACTGAGGGTGTATTTTAATTAGCCTGAGTCAATTAATAGCCCCACGATGAAACCCATAAGTCGCAAAAACTTGAGCTAGCCCCCTACTCAGTAGTTTCGCAGGGCATCCACTGCGAATGGGCTTAGAATGACGGAACGGGCCCAATTATGAGTGCAGTAATTTTCAAAAGAAGAGAGCACTTGTCTGGGCGCTAGCGAGTTCTGTGAACGCTGGGGACAAGATTATGTGGCGAGCCGAGCCAAGAGACCTTTCACTGCGTTCAAGTTGACCGGGTGGGGCCCCAGGGTCGCTGAATTGAGATCACGGCGCCTTGATTACTCTGGCCGCATATGTGGGAACAGCAACACATCTCTGATAGAAGGCGAGTCAGTCAACAACATCACCAAACGATCAATACCAATACCCTCACCTGCCGTAGGCGGCATACCGTATTCAAGAGCACGAATATAGTCGGCATCAAAGTGCATCGCCTCATCATCACCCGCATCCTTCTCTGCGACCTGCTGCCTAAAGCGCGACTCTTGATCTTCAGCATCATTAAGCTCCGAGAAACCATTGGCAATCTCGCGACCACCGACAAAAAACTCAAAGCGATCAGTCACATGAGGGTCCTCATCATTACGGCGCGCCAGGGGCGAAACCTCCGCAGGATACATCGTAATAAAAGTAGGCTGCTCCAAAAGATGCTCAACCGTTTTCTCAAAAATCTCAATTTGAACCTTGCCCAGACCCCAGATATCTTTCAGAGGAATATGCAAACCTTCAGCGATCTTGCGCGCACCAGCTTCATCAGCCAACTGCTCCGCACTAATATTCGGGTTGTACTGCAAAATCGAATCAAACACCGACAAGCGAATAAACGGCTCGGCAAAGTCATAGTGAATTTCGCTAACCACTTCGCCATCGGCATCCTTAGTGGTGTTAACCACTTTGGTTGAACCCAGCACTTCGGTGGTCATCTTGCGCAGCATATCTTCAGTTAGATCCATAAGATCATTAAAATCAGCATACGCCTGATAGAACTCCAACATAGTGAACTCAGGGTTATGACGGGTAGACAAACCCTCATTGCGGAAATTGCGATTAATTTCATAGACACGCTCAAAACCACCTACCACCAAACGCTTCAAATAAAGCTCCGGCGCGATACGCATATACATATCAATATCAAGCGCATTGTGATGAGTCACAAAGGGTCGAGCCACAGCACCCCCAGGAATCACCTGCAACATAGGTGTTTCAACTTCCAAATAATCCGCATCATTTAAATAACGACGGATAAAGTCCACCACTTTAGAGCGAATACGGAAAGTATTGCGCACATCCGGATTAACAATCAGATCGACATAGCGCTGACGATAGCGCATCTCCTGATCAGCCAGACCATGAAACTTATCTGGCAGCGGACGCAGCGCTTTAGTCAGTAGCTGATACTCGTCAGTCTGTACATAGAGATCACCCTTACCCGACAGATGTAATTCACCTTTAACACCGACGATATCACCAAGATCCAAAGACTTAGCGAAAGGACGCGCCTCTTTGGTCACATAGAGCTGAATGCGGTCAGTGCTATCTTGGACCACAATAAATGCGCCACGGTTGCGAATAACGCGACCGGCAACGCTGACAATTTTGCCCAGCTTTTCCAGATCTTCCTTAGTTTCACCGCCGAAGCCAGACTGCAGCTCAGCAGCGCTGTGCTCAGGGCGAAAATCATTGGGAAATACCGTACCGCCCTCTTCGCGCAATGCGGTGAGTTTGGAGCGGCGCTCAGCAATTAACTTATTCTCGTCTTGTTGGTCGGTCATATCTCAGTCTTTATATTCAAATTTAATTTAGTTAGCCGGCAATCAAACCCTGCTCGATTCAGGATGGCAGTGCTCTAAAGCCCCGCCTTTAATGAGGCAACAATAAACTGGTCGAGTTTGCCATCCAATACCGCCCCAGTATTTCTAGTCTCAATACCAGTGCGCAGATCCTTAATCCGGGCATCGTCCAACACATAGGAGCGTATCTGACTGCCCCAACCAATATCAGACTTAGTGTCTTCATTTGCCTGCGCTGCATCAGCACGTTTTTGCATCTCAGCTTCATAGAGCTTAGCGCGCAACATCTGCCAACAGGTATCACGGTTCTGATGCTGCGAGCGCTGGTTCTGGCACTGCACTACTATACCACTGGGCTCATGGGTCAGACGCACCGCAGAATCGGTTTTATTAATATGCTGACCACCGGCACCAGATGCACGGTAAGTATCCGTGCGAACATCCGACGGATTAATATCAATCTCAATATTGTCATCAATCTCAGGCGACACATAGACCGCAGAGAAAGATGTGTGACGGCGATTACCAGAATCAAATGGCGACTTGCGCACCAGACGATGCACACCAATCTCAGTGCGCAACCAACCAAAGGCATATTCACCGCTAATCTGCACCGTGGCACTTTTAATACCAGCCACATCACCGGCAGAGCATTCCATTAACTCCGCTTTAAAGCCTTTATCGTCAGCCCAGCGTAAATACATGCGCAGTAACATCTCAGCCCAATCTTGAGCCTCAGTGCCACCAGAGCCAGACTGAATATCCAGATAAGCGTTATTTGGGTCCATCTCGCCACTAAACATACGGCGAAATTCTAGCTTCGCTAGCTGCTCATCCAGAGCGGTAATTTCCACCTCCACATCGGCAACAGTGTCTGCATCATCTTCATCCACCGCCATAGCCAGCAGCTCGCGGTTATCTGCAACGCCGGCATCCAAGTCTTCAATGGTCTTAACCACAGTTTCCAGAGACGAACGCTCTCTACCCAACTCCTGAGCACGTTCTGGTTCATTCCAAACATCGGGTTCGCCGAGCTCTAACTCAACTTCAGCAAGACGGTCTTTACGGTTAACGTAGTCAAAGATACCCCCTCAACACGTCGGTACGTGCTTGAAGGTCATCGAGGGCGTTGTAGAGTGGATTAACTTCCATTGTGCATTCTTGTAAGTCACAGCAAGTGAGCCGAGCATTTTACATGACCTGCCAATCACAAACTAGAAGAAAACGCAGTTGATTAAGCATCAGCACTAGCGCAACATACCAGCCGAAAATATACAATAGACTCCGGAGGAAGGTCATGAAGAGAATCAGCCTAAGTGTAATAGCCGCCCTGTTAGCTTACCTATTGCTGTGGCCAGCTATCATAGACCCAGTCAGCTGGGAAGCACCGCAAAACCAAGGCTATGTGGGAGACTTTGCGCAAAATGATCGCCTCAGTAAGATAGAAATCATAGAACTGACAGACACCCATGGCCCCGAAGGCCTGGCTCTGTTAAATGGCGAAATTTACACCGCTACAAGAGAAGGCTGGATACTCAAATACAACGAAGCTAGTGGCGAAATCACCAAAATGGCCAACACTCAAGGCAGCCCATTGGGGTTGGTATTTGATGCCAAAGGCAACCTACTAATAGCAGACGCCTACAAAGGCATAATCAGCATGTCCCCAGAAGGCGAACTGACCGTACTCACCAACAGCATAGACGGCGTAGCCATTGAATTTGCCGATGACCTGGATGTGACAGAAGACGGCAAAATCTACTTTAGCGATGCCTCCAGTAAGTTTGGCGCAGAAAGAACCGGTGGTACCTATGCCGCCAGCCAAGTGGATATATTAGAACATGGCAGCCATGGCCGACTGCTGGTTTATGATCCCGCCGACCAGAGCACCAAACTGGTAATCGACGGCCTTAACTTCGCCAATGGCGTCGCCACCGCCGCCGACAGCAGCTTTGTACTGGTCAATGAAACCGGCACTTATCGTGTGCAAAAGTACTGGCTAAAAGGCGACAAAGCCGGCACCACCGAAGTACTGATCGATAACCTGCCCGGCTTCCCCGACAACATAGTGCGCGGCCGCGACGGGCGCTTCTGGGTGGGCCTAGTCTCACCGCGAAGCCAAGAGCTGGACGACCTCTCCAGCTCACCCATGCTGCGCAAAATGATCCAGCGTATGCCCCAATCCATGCAACCGGCCGCAGAAAACTATAGCCACGTCTTTGCTATGGACGGAAATGGCAACGTACTCACCTCCTTGCAAGACCCCAATGGCCAGCACAACACTAACACCGGCGCCATGGAAACTGACGACTGGCTGTATATCAGCAGCCTGCATGCCGATAACCTAGCGCGCATTCGTAAACAAGATATCGGACTCTAATGACTTTATTTATTGACCGCTTACAGCACACATTCTTTGATCAGTTTAAAGAACAGGGCGATCTGCACTTTAGCCCTGTTCTCCCCGCCCGTCTCGATGACCCAGTGATGGTAAGCAGTAACAAACTGTTGGCAGAAGAACTGGACATTGATCCTGCAGAGCTAGCCACATCAGAAATGCTAGAGATGATGAGCGGCAATTTTATGACCGCCAATATCAAACCCATTGCTCTAGTGTATTCCGGCCACCAGTTTGGTGTCTGGGCCGGCCAACTGGGAGATGGCCGCGCAATGACATTAGGAGAATTACCTGCGGGGGACTCCTCCTCCACATGGGATATCCAACTAAAGGGCGCGGGCCCAACCCCCTACTCCAGATTTGCCGATGGCCGTGCCGTACTCAGGTCAAGCATCCGCGAATACCTGTGCTCTGAAGCCATGCATGGGCTAGGCATAGCGACCACCAGAGCACTGTGCCTGGTCGACAGTAAAAGCCAAGTCTATAGAGAAGAGATAGAATCCGGCGCCACCGTCTGTCGTGTTGCTCAGAGTCATATACGTTTTGGCTCCTTCGAACACTTTCACTATCGCAACCAGCCAGAATCAGTCAAAGCGCTGGCCGACTATGTGATTCAACGCAACTTCCCAGAATGGGCTGAAGCAGACGATAAATATTATTTGATGTTTAAAAACTGCGTACTAAAAACCGCCAAAATGATTGCCCAATGGCAGTCAGTGGGCTTTAACCACGGCGTAATGAATACTGACAATATGAGCATAATCGGCGACACCATCGACTATGGCCCCTTCGGCTTTTTAGATACCTATGACCCAGACCATATCTGCAATCACTCCGATACCAACGGCCGCTACTCATTTAAGAATCAACCCAGTGTTGGCTTGTGGAACCTCAACGCTCTGGCTACCTCGCTGACATCATTAATCGACAATAAGGATTTGATCCGCGCACTAAAACAATACGAGCCGGAATTTTTGGACCAGTTCAGACATATTATGGCGGGTAAGATTGGGCTGGAAGAATACCGGCACGACGATGAGCAGCTAATTAATCAACTATTGGAATTGCTGCAAATCAACAATGTAGACTACAGTATTTTCTTCAGGGCACTGAGTGCATTTTCAGATGACAATAAATCAATTAGAGATCAATTTATAGACCGTGAGGGCTTTGATAGCTGGGCAGAAAAATACAGCGCAAGACTCATCCAACAAGACCAGACAGACCAGCAGCGCCGTCAAAGCATGAACGCCGTAAACCCCAAATATGTGCTGCGCAACTATATGGCCCAGACCGCTATAGAGGTTGCCAAACAGGGTGATTACAGCGAAGTAAATCTGCTGCTAGATATTTTGCAAAGCCCTTATAAAGAGCACCCAGAAGCAGAGAAATATGCAGGCCTGCCACCAGATTGGGCAGATCAACTATCCGTCAGTTGCTCGTCTTAGGCGACTTTAGCGGGCAAATCACCTGGGTCTCAAAAATGCGACTTAGTCTGTTAGAGAAAATAGACTGACCAAAGAGCAAGAAAAATAAAAGGAATACTGGCCAGGCACATAATCTGCACTGGATAATCATTTTGGTAACTGACAACAGCGTTTTCAAGGCTATAATAATCATCAGCAAACGAACCAGAGATAAGCCCGTGTCCAAGCCATTAAAAAATATTGTCGCCCTAATAATTACCTTAGCCTTCAGCCAGCTCGCCGCTGCTGATATTTTTTGGTTTGTGCGCAATAGTGATGGCTCTACCAACTGGCAATACGTCGCTAATTTTTCTAGTAGCATCTTGATTATTGCCGTATCTATTACCGCGCTACGCCTGTTCTTTAGCCGTCGCCAGGCGCGCCGTTATAATAAAGAGCTTGAAGAGATCCGCACCCAGCTGGAGCTGCGCGTTAAAGAGCGCACGGCAACCCTTGAAGACGAAGTGGCCGAACACAGAGACACCACCGCTCGCCTACTTAGCTCAGAGTCCTATATCACCAGTATCCTGCGCTCTATGCCGCTAATGCTGGTTGGCCTCAACAAAGAAAATCAGATTACCCAGTGGAATCAGCGCGCCGAAGAAATCAGTGGCATTGCATCAAGTGCAGTGATGGGTGTGGACCTATGGCAGGCCTACCCAACCATTACGATCACGCCACAACAGATTAAGCAGGCACAGGATGACAATAAAACTCTGACCATCAAATATAGCCAGCGCGGCCAGTACCATTTTGATATCACCATCTATCCATTGCAGAACCAGCTGGAGACCGGTGTGGTAATTTTGATCGATGATGTGACTCAGCGTGTGCACAACGAAACATTACTTATTCAGCGTGACAAGATGTCGTCTATGGGCGAAATGGCATCAACTATGGCCCATGATATTAATATTCCACTGCGCGCGATTCTTAAAGATGTGCAAACTGTGAGGCTTGGCCTAACCGATGAACCTATCGATGGCATGGGACTCAGTGAACTGCTAGAAGACGCCATGATTCGTGGTCAGCAGGCGACATCGGTGATCAGTAATCTAGTCGACTATTCTGGCAGCGGCGGCGGCCAAAAAACCATGGCCGATATGAGAGATATTGTTAACCACAGTGTCGAATTAGCCAATGATGTGCTGGCGGTAATGGCGGGGATAAGGTTTCGCGATATTAAAGTGAATATTGATTACTCTGATGATGTGCCTGAACTGGCCTGTTATATCACCGAACTACAGCAGGTATTTCTAAGCCTGTTCCGTCACTCATGCTATGCCCTTGGCAAAATTGATGATCTAGACCACTCTCCCGAAATAGATATTGAAGTCACCAAGTTTTATGAAAACCTGTGGGTGCGCATCCACCACAATGGTCGCGGCATCAGCATGGACGACCAGAAAACCATCTTTGAGCCCTTTGCCGCCGATGGCGATGCCAATGGCTCCTACGATGCAGGTAAGCGCCTATCTTTCTCCCACTTTATTATCACAGAGCAGCATCAGGGGCAGATCGCGGTGACCTCAGATCCAGATGTTGGGACCACCTTCCATATACAGCTACCGCTGCAGTAGGCGCTCATAGACTCTTCAGTACTTCCAGCGGTGGCTGCACCACCGCTTTACGGCTGTAACCAACACCTAATGCACCGACTAAAAGTCCTCCTGCCAATGGGCCTGCGAGCCATAACCATGGATGCAGAGCAAAGGGCAGATCAAACATAAAGCGTTGCAGCATAGCCACTGCAGCTTCGGCACCGATAGCGGCCAACAGGCCAGCCATTATTCCCAAAGTACTAAACTCTACTAGCTGAATGCCCAGTATCAGACGTCTGGAACTACCCAGAGTGCGCAGTATGGCGCTCTCTTGGAGGCGCTCTGACATCGACAGGCTCACCGCGGCAAACATCACTAGCACACCGCAGCTTAGTATTAACATTGTCATTACTTCTAGACCACGGGTGACCTGCGACACAATTGTGCGAATGCGATCAATAATTTTATCTAACTCTATCACCTGCACCGTGGGGTACTTGCGCAGCAAGTCATTGACCAATAATTTCTGCTCTGGCGGAATATAAAGGCTGGTCATACTGGTGCGCGGATACTCTTCTAATAACCCTTCGGGAAATAGGAAGTAGAAGTTAGGCGTCATATTGTCCCAGTTAAGAGTGCGGGTATTGACCACCTCTGACTCAAATGTCAGCCCACCCACACTAAAAGTAATTCGATCGCCCAACGTTAAACCAAGCTCTTCGGCTATCTCATCTTCAAGGGACACCGGCGCGATGGTTGCAGCGCTATCCACCTCATCCCACCACTGCCCTTCAGTGACCTTATTACCCTCGGGCAATTCTGCCGTCCAGCTAAGATTGAGTTCGCGGCGGAAAGACTCATGGCTATCTTTTTGTGCTTCAGTTATTGGCTGGCCATTAATCGCGGTCATTCTGCCGCGCACCATAGCGTACCAGCCGGCCGTCTCAAGATTTTGGGCATTGACCAAGTCGCGCACCCCATCGAGTTCGTAGGGCGCTACATTGACTAAAAAGTGATTGGGGGCATCTTCAGCTAACTGAAAACGCCACTCATCAATTAATGAGGTGCGTACCACAACCATAATCATCAGCAGCGCAATGGCCCCCGAAAAGCCCACCATTTGGATCAGACTTTGCGATCTGCGTCGCCATAAGTTATTTAGCGCTAAACGCCAGATACTACCCAGGCGCTGGCCATAATTTTTACCCAGGCACAGCATCGCCAAACCAATAATAACAGTGGCCAATGCGGTCAGCACAAAGCCAGCCAAAATGGCCAGCGATAGATACAAACTATTGCTATACCACAGCAGCAGTCCAGCCACGGCGGCTATGCCAAAGGCACCACGGATGGCAGAACTCACCGGCGCAACCTGAATATCTTGACGCAATACCGCCAGTGGAGACTGTGCAGGTAAATGCCAAAGTGCAGGTAAGGTAAAGCCACCCAAACAGAGCAGGCCAGTGGCCATACCGGTGATCCATGGCCTAACGCCCGCCGAAGGTAGTGCGATGGGTAACCACTCACGCACAATTGAAATTAATAATTCAGAAAAACCATAGCCAACTAATAAGCCAACAAGCGAGCCGCCAACACCCAGCCATAAACTCTGCTGTAGATACAGGCTCCGCACTCGACTGGCAGAGATACCCCAACTTTTAAGCAGAGCTACTTGCTGCGTTTGGCCCGCCGCAAAATGATGGCTGGCTAGAGCCAGTGCTATGCCAGCCAGCACCACACCAATGCTGCCGGCTAATAATAAAAAGCGCCGTCCCCTATCCATAGTGCTGGCAATACTGGCTTGGGACTCATCTGGCGTAATAAGACGATCATGAATACTCAACTGATCTTTCAGCCAGTCACTGTAGCCGGCGAAAGCATCTTGGTCAGCACCCGCGGCCATTAGATACTTATAAGTAACACGACTGCCGGGTTGCACTATGCCTGCAGCTGCAACATCGTCCCAGTTCATCAGAACACGTGCACCAAAGAAACTATAGGAACCACTATCGGGCTCTTCGACAATTATCTGGGTCACTCTTAGGACCGTATCGCCAAGTTCTATACTGTCACCAAGTTCAATATTAAGTAGTGGTAAAAGTCGCGCATCGACCCAGGTTTCACCGGATGCTGGCCCATAATCGACCGTCTCTATCAGGCTTTCATTCAATGTAAATGGCATTGTTGAACGTTTAATTAAGCCGCGCAACGGATAGTTACGTTGCACCGCTTTAATAGATGCCAGATGCATATCTGACTGGTGGTACACCATAGAGGCAAAGCTCATCGTCTGCGAAGTTTCAACGCCCTGAAGCTGCGCTTCGGTTATCCATGCCTGTTGCGTTGGCTTACTGCTGCGCACCACTAAATCAGCAGCCAAAAAGGCACTAGATTCTGCGGTCAGTGCGCGCTCAATGCGCTCGGCCAGCAATGACACAGAAGTCACCACTGACACTGCCAGTACCAGCGACCAAACAATGAGACCCAACTGACCGCCGCGCCAAGTGCGCAGCAACATTCTTAAGGCTTGCATCAGTATTTACTACCCTGGACTTTTGGGTTGGCGACTGCTGCATTTATAACTGCTTTCTTTTTCGCCGCAGGCTGTTTCTTAATAGCGCTCTCTTCAACCTGCCGCCCCGCAGCCAATACCAAACGCTGACCACAGCGTGCGGCAAGATTATATTCATGGGTCACCAGTACTAATGTGGTGCCCTCCTCTTTATTGAGGTCAAACAGCAGGTCATTAATTTTCTCGCCGGTACCTGTATCCAAATTACCGGTCGGCTCATCGGCGAAAAGAATGGTTGGTCGACAGGCAAAGGCTCTAGCCACCGCGACTCGTTGCTGTTCACCACCAGATAACTGGCGCGGATAATGGGTGGTGCGATGCTCCAGACCTACTCGCTGCAAATAGTAGGCGGCGGTTTTAAGCGCGTCTTTATCGCCCTGCAGTTCTAATGGCAGTGCAACATTTTCTAGGGCAGATAATCCCGGCAACAGATGAAAAGACTGAAAAACAAAGCCCACATGGCCTGCTCGTACCGCGGCGCGACCCTCCTCATCCATGGCGGTAATATCCTGACCATTAAGACTGACTGAGCCCGCTGTCGGTAGATCAAGACCAGCCAAGATACCCAGCAAAGTTGACTTACCTGACCCAGAGGGCCCGACAATGGCTAAACTCTCACCAGCTGCCAACGATAAGTTGATCTTATCTAAAATACTGAGCGTACCTTCTGCGGTACTGACTTGCTTACTGATATTACTGACTTCGATCATTTCAAATGTCCATTGCTAGAAAAATTGCATACACTGCGGGCAGTGATTAAAAATTATAGAGATATTTTATGCGGCTGTTTATAACCACCACTTTTATTCGGCGCCTATGGTGCCTGTTAATGTTACTCGGTGCCAATACTTATGGATCAACACTTCTAGTTTTAGGCGATAGCCTCAGTGCGGGTTATGGGGTCAATCAAGAAAGTGGCTGGGTCGCGTTATTGCAGGATGACTTGGGCGATGGATATCAAATCATTAATGGCAGTATTAGCGGCGATACCACAGGGGGCGGTTTAAACCGATTACCTCTATTACTGGAGAGATTTAGTCCTGATTATGTACTCTTAGAGTTGGGTGGCAACGATGGTCTGCGCGGCCAACCGCTCAATCTGATGCAACGTAATTTGCTGGCAATGATTGAGCTGTGCCGCCAAGCCGGTGCCGAGCCAGTGCTCTTTGGGATGCGCCTGCCACCTAACTATGGCCGCCGCTACTCAGATGCATTCGCCGCGGTCTATCCGCAGCTATCTGAGCAGGAAAAGGTCATGTTAATTCCCTTTCAACTAGAGGAACTAGCCATCACTGAGGGCATGATTCAGGAGGATGGGCTGCACCCAACGGCGCTAGCCCAGCCAATTATTAAGGATGTGATTAAAGGTTATCTAGAGCCTCTGATGAAAGGCGCCTCTGATAAATAGCACCTCTACCAAATATTCACTAAGCACTGGGCACAAACACAAGCGCCAAACCATTATTACACCAGCGTTGACCCGTAGGCTCGGGGCCATCATCAAAGACATGGCCCTGATGACCGCCGCAGCGTGCGCAGTGATATTCAAGACGCGGCCAGATCAATTTAAAATCTCGTTTAGTCTCTAAATGATTATCAATATGGGTAAAAAATGAAGGCCAACCTGTGCCGCTTTCGTATTTCATTGCAGAGGTAAATAGCGGCAGCTCGCAGCCAGCACATTGATACTCGCCCTCTCTATGTTCATTATTTAAGGGGCTTGAGCCCGCGGGTTCGGTACCCTCATCACGAAGAATGTAATACTGACCTTCGCTGAGCCTCTGTTTCCAAACTCGGTCTGTTAATTCAAGTTTCTCTAGTGCCCAAAGCTTAGTGCCGGTGGCCATCGCCAAAAAACCTAGCCCTATTCGCTGTATCCATGTTCGTCGATTCATCGCTCTCACCTTCTACTGATTTTGCAAGTATGACCTCGCCAAGCCTAATTAACTCCATGGGGATGCACAATCGGATCACCCGCAGATTGCTTAAGTAGCACCTTAAGCTGCGATACCAGTCCGCCCGCCAGAATCAAACCGCAGCCAATAAGTTCCGGATCAGTCAGATATTCATCCAATAACCACCAGCCACAGAGCGCAGCAAAGACAGATTCAAAACTCAGAATAATGGAGGCGTGAGAGGCTGGCGCAGTCCGCTGCCCAACCACCTGCAAGCAAAAAGCGACACCAGATGACATAACACCCACATAGAGCAATGCCACGCCTGCACCCAAAATACCCTGCCAGTCCCAGCCTTCAAATATAGGCACCAAAATAAAGCTTATGATTGTTGCAACCACAAACTGGATAAAGATTAAGCGAAATGGCGATGTTTGATTGGCTAGCTTGCCAGTAAAAATCATATGTAGGGCAAACAGTATGGAACCAAGCAGAATCAAAATATCACCGGTAAATAATTCGTCGCTTTCCACCTGTCCCAAAAAGAACAGTCCGACCATTGCCATGGTCACACCGACCCAGGTGGGCCACTGAGTTTTATTACGGAAAAATATGCCAATTATTGGTACAAAAATAATATAAACACCGGTTAAAAAACCTGCCCGTCCGGCAGTGGTATACACCATACCCCACTGCTGCAACAGCATACCCGCGGTGAGCACCAGCCCCAGCAATGCGGCTTTTTTATTAATCGCATTATTGGCAAAAATTTGTTTTGGCTTTTCCATTGCATACCAAAGCGGCAAAATGGCCAGCGCACCGATAAAAAATCGTCCAAAGGTAAATGTGATGGGGCCAATATGGTCCATGCCAGTACGCTGATAAACAAACGCCAAACCCCAAATAAAGGCAGTAAGCAGCAGAATTAAATCAGCGCGCAGATCAGTTTTTAAACTCATAGTTTTTCTACTTATTATTTCTAATTATTATTCGTAGACTGTATATGCTGAACCAGCAATTGCAGTTTTTCTTGACCACGAAATTCATTGATATCCAAACGGTAGACACAGCGTACAACGCCAACATTATGATTTGGCCAAACTGCAGTATCAATATTAAACCAGATAGCGTCTATAGCCAGTTGGGATTGGCCATAAGGGGCCAGTACCAGCTTTAGATGTTTTTCACCGACAATACGCTGCTGCACAATTACAAAGTCACCCTCAAAACAGGGTTCGGGAAATAGCTGCCCCCAGGGGCCGCTATCGCGCAATAACTCAGCGGTGCGTATACTTAGCTGGTCAGCTTGTAAGCTGCCATCGGTAACTAATTTAGCCTGTAGGTCATCTTCACTTAATGATTTAGCTACCTGCGCGGCAAAGGCCTGCTCAAACTCAGGGAGTTTATTTTCCTCAAGGCTTAGACCAGCGGCCATAGCATGGCCACCAAACTTGGTAATCAAGCCAGGATTCTGGGTTGCCACAGCGTCCAGCGCATCGCGAATATGCAAACCGGGAATTGAGCGTGACGAACCCTTTAACTCGCCACTATCGCCGCGGGCAAAGGCGACTACCGGACGATGGTATTTTTCCTTGATACGCGATGCCAATAGTCCCACCACACCCTGATGCCAGTCTGGCTGAAATAGGCATAGCGCCGAGGGCAGTTCTGCCTCTGCGCTAAAAACCAGCTTTTCCACAATCGTCAGCGCCTCGCGCTGCATATCCTGCTCAATCAATTTACGGTCTTGATTTAACTCATCAAGAGCGCGGGCGGTATTCATCGCCTGCTCTACATCTTCGGTCAGCAGGCACTGGATTCCCAGTGAAATATCATCGAGACGGCCGGCAGCATTAAGCCTTGGGCCCAGTGCAAAACCTAGGTCAGTGGCCACCAGACGCGCAGGATTTTTACCCGCTATACGCAGTAGCGCCTGTATGCCAGGACGACAGCGACCAGAGCGAATTCGCAGTAGACCTTGATAAACCAGAGCACGGTTTACCTGGTCCAAGGGCACTACATCCGCTACGGTGCCCAGGGCCACCAGATCCAGCCAGCTGGCCATATTGGGTTCAACTCTGTTTTGTTCGGCAAACCAATTTTGTCGGCGCAGTTCGGCGCGCAGTGCACTAAGTAAATAAAATGCCACGCCCACACCGGCAAGATTTTTACTCGGGAAGTCACAGCCGGGTTGATTGGGATTGACAATCGCCACTGCGGCGGGAAGCACTGCACCGGGCAGATGGTGATCGGTAACAATAACCTCTATACCAAGGGTATTAGCATGAGCAACGCCCTCAACACTGGAGATCCCATTGTCGACGGTAATAATAATATCTGGAGACTTTTGTACGGCGAGGTCAACAATCTCTGGGGTAAGACCATAGCCATAATCAAAGCGATTGGGCACCAAAAATTCGACATTGGTATAACCCATGGCCGTGAGTGCCAACACCATCAATGCTGAGCTGGTTGCACCGTCGGCATCAAAGTCGCCAACAATCATAATCTGGTGTTTTTGTTCTAGCGCCAAGACCAAACGCGCAACAGCAGCAGGGACGCCCTGCATGGACGCTGGCTTGGGAAGACAGGAGAGCTGACGGTCCAGCTGCTCTTGATTACTGATACCCCGCGCCTGATAAATGCGCTGCAGAAGCGGGTCAAGCTGTTCGGGAAAGTCGCAGCTACTGAGGTCAACGGGCCGAGTGACAATTTGCATTAGTTGGTTGCCACTTAAATTATGTGGAGGTTAGGCTAAATTTAACAGCTTGATGGGCTGGCTACAGATAGCCAGCTTGTTTGCCAATATAATAGCTTACCCATCCCAGACCGGCGATAATTAGCCAGATACCACCCAGTAATATAAAGCCGCGAAAGGGTTTGCGCTCAGTAGTATTAAAACCACTGTTAAGGTATTTTTCGACCCGCGCCATATCTTCTGCAGATAACTTCTCTTCTTCGCTCATGATTATCTCTCAAACTCAGCCGGTAAACTTAGGTAACCGCCAACCTGCTCCGGTGTCAGATTGGTCAGCCTGGGCACAACCCCCAGACAGGGCTCTTTAAATAGGCGCTTTAGTGTAGCAATATTTTCATCTAATCGCGGCATATCTGGGTCAATTACATTGGCCACCCAGCCGGCAATCTGTAAACCGTCGCGTCGAATCGCCTCTGCTGTTAACAGCGCATGGTTTAAACAACCCAGTCGCATGCCTACCACCATTAATACGGGGCAACTCAGTTCCCGGGCCACATCGGCAAGTGTTTCGCGGTTATTAATCGGTACTCGCCAACCGCCAGCCCCTTCGATTAGGGCCATATCAACAGGCAGCATAGCAACGCCGCGACAGAAACCTACCAACCGCGATGCCGACAATGTTTTACCCACTTCCTGTGCCGCAATATGCGGTGCAATGGCCGCCTCTAATGCCACCGGATTTACCTGCTGATAGGGCAGCTTATGGCTGGCAATGGCCTGCAACTGCAAGGCATCATCATTTTGCAACCCAGTACCGCTATCTTCACAGCCTGCGGCCACAGGTTTAATAGCTGCTGTTCTCAGGCCTGCATTATTAGCCGCCCATAGCAGGCCAGTGGCAATGGCTGTTTTGCCCACATCGGTATCGGTACCAGAAATAAATAGCCATTTATTGGCCATAGGTGTTCACCCTAAAATTTATTTAATGCTTAACATTCAATCTTTAACAATATATCCGCTGATAATTTCCCAGCTTGCAGGAAGAGTACCATCGGGCAGCCGAAATTGTTCATAGGCATTATAGAGCGCTTTAAGCTGCCGCTTGCCGGTTAAATGGTTGGCCTTCCCAGCATTGTTATTATGGGCGCCAATATTTTTTAGCTCTAAGAGTAGCTCCCTAACCGACTGGTGCTGTTCGGTCACGGCTGAAGACTGCAAATTAACCGTATTAAAGCCGGCTTCGGTGAAGGCAGCCTGCCACTGTTGCAAACTGGCAAAACGATTAACATGCACGCCATCATCGACCTCAGCCCATGCCGCGCGCAATTCCACTAATGTCTGGGGCCCAGGTATAACTATATAAAGTTGCCCATTTACTGCTAATACACGATAAAGCTCTGCGGCCAGGCGCGGTAAATCATCACACCATTGCAGCGCAAAATTTGAAAAAATAAGGTCTTGGGAGGCACTGGCCAAATCGAGATTTTCTGCATCTGAACACAGCCAATAACATGCTGGATAGCGGTCCTGAGCATAGGCCAACATGCCGGGAGAAATATCGACTCCGGTCACCCGGGACTCGGGAAATCGAGCCTGCAATTGCACGCTGTGGTAACCGGTACCACAACCCAGATCAACAATATTTTCCGAACAATCCACAGGCGAAATACTGTTTAGCAGTTGTTCACCAATCCGATGCTGAAGTTGCGCCACCGCATCGTAACGTTTAGCCGCCCGACCAAAAGACTCCGCGACTTTTTCTTTATCCAGACGATAGCGCTGGCTCTCGAAAAAGTGACTTATCTTTTCTACAACATCATCAGTGGCAGTTAAATGTGGCAGATGACCAGCCCCTGGGATAATCACTGAATCGGCAATCTGTTCAGCGGCGGCCAATGGAACCAAGGCATCAACTTGGCCAAAAATATTTAATGAGGGACACTGTATCTTGGCCATAGTAGGCCAATTATCCAAACGCCCCAACAGCACTAATAGCGCTTTGCCAGCAACAGAATCAATGTTCGACTCCATGCCACGCAATGTGCGAATAAGCTGGCGCTGCTGTATATCGCCCTGAGATTGTAAACCGGCAAAACGTTTAAGGCAGGTCTGACTGTCCTGCGCCCAGCTGTCTGTGAAGCTATTAAAATTATCCGCAGCCATCGCATGTGGATACTGCTCACTGGCAACAAATTGTAGATTACTGCTAATGGTTATTAGACCAGCTACCCGTTCGGGATACTCGGCCGCAAAGGCCCGGCACAGCATGCCGCCCAGAGAGAGTCCAATAAGATAACAGTGACTGGGTAAGCTGTGTGCCATCCAACTGATAAGGCTAGCTTCGCTGTAATCATCTAAAGGTGGCGCATCACCAAAGCCGGGCAGATCGAAAGTATTGACCTCGGCATAACTATCTAGAGACTGCTTAAATGAGCCCCAAATTTGACTGTCTGTACCCCAGCCATGAATCATAACTATGGGTTGCTGAAGTTTGTTAAGCACCCACTGACTCCAGCGCCTCAAGCAACTGATCGACTTGCTGTTCGCTATGCGCCGCCGATAAACAGATGCGCAATCTGCCGCTGCCTTTGGGCACGGTAGGCGGTCTAATCGCGCCAACCATAACGCCTTTTTCCCGCAGCTGCTGGCTAATCTCGCTCACCCGCAGGTCATCATTAATTAGTACAGGTTGAATAGGCGTATCAGATGCCATTAACTGCAGACCAATCTGCTGCCCACCCTCTCTAAACCGTTTAACCAATAGATTGAGATGATCGCGACGCCACTGCTCTTTGCGCACAATTTTTAAGCTCGCACTGGTCGCGCAAGCAATCGAGGGTGGTAGTGCCGTGGTATAAATATAGCTGCGGGCAAACTGAATCAATGTTTCAATTAATGCCTCGCTACCCGCCACAAAGGCACCAAAGGTACCAAAACTTTTGCCCAGAGTGCCCATAAGTATTGGCACCTGCTCTATGGACAGATGTTGTTGCTCAACAATACCGGCACCAGTGGCACCCAGCACACCAACACCATGGGCATCGTCAACCATGAGCCAGGCGTTATGCTCAGTAGATAAGGCACTTATCTCAGGCAGTGGCGCTACGTCACCGTCCATACTAAACACGCCATCAGTCACCACCAGCTTGCGACTGGCCGAACTCTGCTCAAGCTGCGTTTGTAAATTCGACAGGCTACTGTGTTTATAGCGTTTGAAATCCGCCCGCGAAAGATGGCCACCATCTAACAGAGAGGCATGGTTAAGCTGGTCTTGAAGGACCAGATCATGCCGCCCTAACAATGCATTAATCAGACCCAGATTAGCCATATAGCCGGTACTAAAGAGCAGCGCCCTGGGACGACCGGTAAACTCAGCCAGCTGTTCTTCCAACTGTTGGTGGGCAACTGAATGACCACTAATAAGATGCGATGCACCACTGCCCGTACCATAGGTATCGACGCCCGCTTTTAATGCCGCCGCAATATCTGGGTGCCCAGCTAAACCTAGGTAATCATTGCTGCAGAAGTTCAGAAGCGACTCGCCATTAACCTCCAGCGCAGAGCCACAGCCCGAGGCTACATTAACTCGCTGACGATAGAGGTGCTGCTGACGACGTTCATCGAGCGCCGCCTGCAAGGTCGTATCTAAAGAAATCACCGACAGAACTAGCCTGCTCGATAAAACATTGAGTCGGTCTTGGCCTTGGCAATAGTTTGATGTAGCTCAGCTTCCTGCTCATCGCTACCCTTATCCACCTGATACTCTTCAGGGGCAATACCCAAACGCTCGAATAGCTGCATATCGGTATTGGCTTTAGGGTTGGGGGTAGTCAGCAATTTTTCACAATAGAAAATAGAATTAGCGCCAGCCATAAAAGCCATGGCCTGCATCTGCTCATTCATATTCTCTCGCCCTGCTGATAAGCGGACATAGGATTTAGGCATCATCAGTCGCGCTACCGCAATGGTGCGAATAAATTCAAAGGGGTCGAGATCAGCCTGATCTGCCATAGGTGTGCCCGCTACTTTCACCAACATATTGATTGGTACAGACTCTGGGTGAACCGGCAGATTGGCCAGCTCCATCAGTAATCCCGCACGATCCTTCTGCTCTTCACCCATACCCACAATGCCACCGGCACAGACTTTCATACCGGAGTTGCGCACATTGGATAAGGTATTTAGACGGTCTTGGTAGGTGCGAGTCGTAATCACGTCCCCGTAGAATTCTTTGGAGGTGTCCAAGTTATGGTTGTAATAATCGAGGCCGGCACTGGCTAACTTGTCGGACTGCTCTTCAGATAACATGCCCAGTGTCATACAGGTCTCCAGACCCAATGACTTCACCTCGCGAATCATCTCAGCCACCGCAGGAATATCGCGATCATGGGGCGAACGCCATGCTGCACCCATACAGAAACGGCTAGAACCACTGGCCTTGGCTATTTTCGCCGCCTCAATCACCTGCTCAATTTGCAGTAGCTTCTCTTTTTCAAGGCCGGTGTCGTAGCGCGCACTCTGCGGACAGTACTTACAGTCTTCTGGGCAGGCGCCCGTCTTGATCGATAGCAAGGTGCTGAGCTGAACCTGATTGGGATTAAAGTGCCTGCGATGGGTAACCTGAGCATCAAATAGCAGGTCATTAAAAGGCTGGTTAAATAAGGCGAGTACTTCTTCGCGCGTCCAGTCGTTGCGAACGACAGAAGCTTCTTGGGGTGACATGGCCAAACTCCGGTATCTCAAGGGCTAAGGAGCAGATGATAGGGCCACAGCTGACGTTGTCAACCAAATAAATAAATAGAGGTTAACGGCGATATAAATATGAATCCACTACACTATAAAACTGAGCATAGCGAAGGATAACTGGGGAGGGTGAGCTCGATAACTAAAAGCCAGCAGGGTACCAAAAAACTCAGTTTACTTGCGCCTAGTCATCCTTCTGACTCCACCTAGGTCTTTTTTGGCATTTTTAAACCACAGCCCCCAAGATAGGCGGTATATCCAATACATTCCGCACTACCAGCAGGGCACAATAAGTAAGTGGTACATTCTTAGCTGCTTTATCCAGCGCCTCAACAGCAAAATCTTCCAACGCCATGGGCTTTAACTATACCGGTAGCGGCACCGGTAATAACAGCTGTAGCGTCTTTTAATGTTATTGTCATTATTATTATCGATCAAAAGTATTAGTTAATCGGGCTGCGGTGCTAGGAGATAATATGGTCCTTCATAAATTGATGTACCGCAGCCTGATTATTGGCCAGCACCGTAAAGCGCTCTTCTCGCTCAAAGAGATCGGCCATATGCGGCGGCAACTGTGGATCATGGGGGTAACCGGCCTGCTTCACAGCGTCGGGGAACTTGGCAGGATGCGCCGTGGCCAGAGTCACCATTGGGGTTTCTAGATTGCGGCGACATTGACGGGCCGCTTCAAGACCAATGGCCGTGTGCGGGTCGAGTAGATAATCGCTATCGCGATTAACATCGCTAATAATTCTAAGCATGCCCTCATCATCGCAGCGGTAGCTGGAAAATAACCTCCGCACTTCCACTAGCGCACTGTCGCTCAGATTCATATGACCTGCTTTGGCATCTTTCATTAACTCGGCAATAGCATCACCATCGCGACCGTAGAGATCAAATAGCAAGCGCTCAAAATTACTCGAAATCATAATATCCATACTCGGCGCCAAGCTCTGTTCTAGGGGTCGAGTACTGTGGTCATTGTCGCTAATGCATCGATGCAAGATATCGTTTTGATTGGTGGCTATCACCAGCTGCTCAATCGGCAGACCCATTTTATGGGCCAGATAACCGGCAAAAATATCACCGAAGTTGCCGGTGGGCACCGAGAAAGATATCTTGCGCTGCGGCCCACCCAATGACAGAGATGCCCAAAAATAATAGACAATCTGCGCCATTATGCGCGCCCAGTTAATTGAGTTTACGGCGACCAACTGGCGGCCGTCAGGCAAAAATGACTGGTCAGAAAAGCTGGCTTTGACCATATTCTGGCAGTCATCGAAATTACCTTCGAGAGCCAGATTGTGAATATTATCGGCCAGTACAGTAGTCATCTGGCGGCGCTGCACGTTAGATACCCTCTCATGGGGATGCAAAATAAACATATCAACATGCTTACTGCGACGACAGCCTTCAATGGCTGCGGAGCCTGTATCACCTGAGGTGGCGCCCATAATAACCACTTTCTGGTTGCGCTTTTCCAAGGTGTAATCAAGCAGGTTTCCCAAAAACTGCAGGGCGAAATCTTTAAATGCCAGCGTTGGCCCGTGGAAAAGTTCTAAGATCCATTCGTTGTGACCGGTCTGCACCAGTGGTGCAATGGCGCCATGGCGGAAGGTGGCATACGACTTGTCGATCAGCTGTTTTAAATCATCTTGGGGAATGGCCCCATCGACAAATGGGGACATTATTTTCAGTGCTAGCTCTTCATAGCTGAGGCCGGCCCAAGAGGCGATTTCTTGCTCGCTAAATTGAGGCAACTGCTCTGGTACAAACAGACCACCATCAGATGCCAGTCCGGTGAGAATGACATCTTCAAAACTTTTTGGCTCAACACCGCCACGGGTACTTATATATTTCATTTACTGGTCCAGGTGCTCTACACGGATAAAGTTTACGCTGCCACGCACTGTTTCAAGCTGTTCAATATGTTCGACCGCCTCATCGAGATACTTCTCTTTGGTGGCATTGGTCAAAATAATCACGTTGACGTACTGCTCTCCAGCGGGCTGTTCTTTTTGGATAATAGCTTCGATACTAATACCGGCATCGCCCATAATTTTGGTGACATTGGACAGCACGCCTGGCTTATCGAGCGCCGAGAAGCGAATATAAAAACTGGTTTCTATATCCTGAATATCCATTAATGTTTGGCTTTGCAATGCAGAGGATGCACAGCCCAATGCAGGCACCCAGGAATCTGGGCTCGACTGCAGAGTGCGGGCAACATCAACAATATCGGCAATCACTGAGGATGCGGTTGGCTCGGAGCCAGCACCGGGTCCATAAAACAAGGTGGTACCCACAGCATCAGCATTGACCATTACTGCGTTAGACACATCGTTAACACCAGCAATCAAACAACTCTCAGGCACCAGAGTTGGGTGCACCCGCAACTCAACGCCCTCTTCTGTCTGACGCGCAATACCCAGATGCTTGATGGCATAACCCAGCTCCCTAGCGTAAGACACATCCTGCGGCTCCAGCTTGGTAATACCATCGGTGAAAATACCGTCGAGGCTAAGCGGCATACCAAATGCCAGTGATGCCATAATAACCAGCTTATGGGCAGCATCTATGCCTTCAACATCAAAGGTCGGATCAGCTTCGGCGTAGCCCTTTTCCTGCGCTTCGGTGAGCACATCGGCAAAGTCACGACCCTTGCTGTCCATCTCGGAAAGAATAAAGTTGGTGGTGCCATTAATAATCCCAGCCAGCCAATTGATGCTATTAGCCGACAGGCCTTCGCGTAAGGCTTTAATAATGGGAATGCCACCAGCAACCGCAGCTTCATAGGCCACAATAAGATTTCGTGACTCGGCTTCGGCAAATATCTCAGTGCCATGAGCGGCAATCAATGCCTTGTTGGCAGTGACCACATGCTTACCATGTTGCAGTGCTGTCATCACTAGGTCGAGGGCCACGCTAGTGCCACCGATCAATTCGACGACTATATCGATAGCGGGATTTTTAGCCACATCGAAGATATCGCGTGACACCTGAGAACCAGAAGTATCGCAGCTAGGATTATCGCGACGAGCACCAACCTGGGTTACGGTAATGTCGCAATTAGCGCGTGCATTAATAGTATTTGAATTGCGGCCTAAAACGTTGAATACGCCTGCACCTACTGTGCCTAGTCCGCAGATGCCGATATTTACCGATCGCACCCTAAATTTCCTCGAGATAATGGCTGTTAACGCGGCCTCGTAATCGACGCCGCTTTTGAAGGCAGTAATTTTATACTATTACAGAAATTATTCAGGGTTATTTTTAGGAGTTTGGCTTACCCAGGCCAAAGATTTTCGCGAGATCTGCCGCTGGCTGGTAACCAGGAATCATAGTGCCATCCATTAAAATAATAGAAGGGGTACCCGAAACGCCCAGATCACGACCCAGCGCAAAGTGCTCGGCCACCGGATTATCCTCACAAACAGCCGTTTCAATGCTCTCGCCATTCTTTACCCGAGTAAGAATATCCTGCTGATCTTTGGCACACCAGGCGGTGGCAATCTTGTTGTAAGACTCTGAGGGAATGCCCGCGCGAGGATAGGCCAGATAGCGCACCTCAATACCATAGGCATTGAGCTCGGCCACTTCACGATGCAGCTTGCGACAGTAGCCACAGTCAACATCAGTAAATACGTTCATCACCGCTTTAGTCTGGCCCGCAGGCTTAAAAATAATCATATCACTGGTAGAGCGCGAGGCGAAAAGAGTTTGACGTTCGTCGTTAAGACGCATATCACGCACATTCACAAACTGACCCGCTTTGACCTGGTACAGGCTGCCATCAAAGAAATGCTCACCATTGGCCGACACATATAGTACCGGGCCACTCTCAACTTGAACCTCGTAAAAACCATCAATTGGCGCCTCTCCAATCACATGATAGTTGAGGTCAGATCTACCCGAGGTCAGTTTTTCGGTGATGGTATTTACCACAGCACGGGGCACATCAGCGGTGGTCAATAAAGGCAGTAAACAGAGCGATGCAAAGATAGCTGCAAAGACTGGCTTGACAGACATAAGATTGGTTTTAAACAAAATAGAATCCTAATTAAAAGTGATTAGAGCCTTGGAGTCGCGAATACTGCGGGGGTTCCATATTCGGATAACTGCATGTTTCTGCCCCTTGATGCCAACTTAGGCTGGCTGAGGCCCCAGCCTAAGCTGGGGTAACTTATGGGCTCTGGATGTCGTATCGATCCAGATTCAGTTAAACAGCTTCTTCGCCAGTTTCGCCGGTACGGATACGAATCACTTCATCCAATGATGAGATAAAGATTTTACCATCGCCTATTTTGCCGGTGGCAGCAGACTTGGTAACCGCTTCGACAATGCTATCGACCATATCCTGAGCAACGGCAATTTCAAGTTTAATTTTAGGCAGAAAATCCACCACATATTCGGCACCACGGTAAAGCTCTGTGTGACCTTTTTGACGGCCAAAACCTTTTACTTCGGTAACGGTTATGCCCTGCACACCAATATCGGCTAATGCTTCGCGAACATCATCAAGTTTAAACGGTTTAATAACAGCGGTAATCAGTTTCATAGTTCTAAGTCTTCGTTGTGGTCTTTGTTTAATGTAGATGGCTGTAAAGATACCTGTTTCTAAAATAAATTGCATCTATGCAACTATAAAACGATGGGCATAAAAAAACCGGGGTCAAAAGACCCCGGCTAAAACTGTAAGAGTATAACCTTACGACTTAGAACTGACGAACTCGGGGTAAGCGTCAATTCCGCACTCAGATGCATCAACACCCTCGTACTCTTGCTCTTCGCTGACTCGGATGCCCATAGCCAGATTCAGAATGTACCAAACAATGCTACTAGTCACGAAGGTCCAAGCGAAGATAACCGCTGCACCAGTTAACTGAGCCATAACAGTGACATCAGAGTTGATGGTTACTGCTAGTAGACCCCAAAGACCAACAACACCATGGACTGAGATGGCGCCTACAGGATCATCAATTTGAATTGAGTCAAAGAACTTGACTGATAAAACTACAATTGCACCACCAACCGCACCAATCAAAGTCGCCATGCCACCAGTGGCAGACAATGGATCAGCAGTGATTGCTACCAGACCAGCCAGAGCACCGTTAACAGCCATAGTCAGGTCTGCTTTGCCATAAAGGAATTGAGCTAGAATCAGCGCAGCCAGAAGGCCGCCAGCAGCTGCAGCGTTAGTGTTAACAAACACGCTAGCAACATTGTTAGACGACTCAACGCTAGAAACGGCCAATTCAGAACCGCCATTAAAGCCGAACCATCCCATCCATAGAATAAACATACCAATGGCAGCTAAAGGCATATTGGCGCCAGGCAGAGCATTTACTTTTCCATCTGCACTGTACTTGCCCTTACGTGGCCCCAAGAACAGCACACCAGATAGAGCAGCAGTAGCACCACATAGATGCACAATACCGGAACCGGCATAGTCAGAGTAGCCAACAGTCTCGCTCAAGAAACCGCCACCCCAAGACCAAACGCCTTGCATTGGGTAGATAAAGCCAGTCATCACAACAGCAAATGACAGGAAGGCCCATAGCTTCATACGCTCAGCAACTGCACCAGATACAATAGACATAGCCGTAGCCACAAATACTACCTGGAAGAAGAAGTCAGAAGCACCGGAGTAGTAGGTATCGCCACCGCTAGCTAGAACTTCAGCAGTGGTTGCGTTACCAATTGAATTGCCAAACCATGCATCAGGGAAAAACAGGTCAGCAGTGCCGCTATACATAATGGAGTAGCCCATTACCATATACATGCAGCAAGCAATTGAGTACAACGCGACGTTTTTAGTCAGGATTTCAGTGGTGTTTTTAGAGCGAACCAATCCAGCTTCAAGCATAGAGAAGCCGGCAGCCATCCACATAACCAACACACCGGACATCAAAAAGTAGAAAGTATCGAGTGCGTATTTAATTTCAATAATATCGTTCATTAGAATCTCCAGATTTAAACGGCTTCGACGCCGGTTTCACCGGTGCGAATACGAATAACTTCTTCAAGGGTGGAAATAAAGATTTTGCCATCGCCGATTTTGCCGGTTTGGGCAGCCTTGGTAATCGCTTCAACAGCGCTATCAACCATTTCATCGGCCAGTGCGATTTCAAGCTTTACCTTAGGCAGAAAATCCACCACATACTCAGCTCCACGGTACAGTTCGGTATGGCCTTTCTGACGACCAAAGCCTTTAACTTCTGTTACTGTAACGCCTGCTACGCCCAGATCGCCCAGTGCTTCACGCACTTCGTCGAGCTTGAACGGTTTTACAATTGCAGTTACAAGTTTCATGTTTAATCTCCAAAGGGTGGCCGGAGCCACCCAGGTTTATTAGCAAGATAGGTTGTTAGTAATTACAGAGACTTAGAAATAGTTAGGACAAACTCGTTGTCAGCATAGTACTCAGTGCCAGACTCAGAAGTAGAGATCCAGCTTAGATCGAAACCAAGACCAACAGCTTCAGTGCTCAAAGACAATGAGTAATCTTCATAGTCGCCAGCATCTGCGCGAGTTGCGCCGTAATGGAAGCCCAGGCTGAAATCTTCGCTCAGAGCCATACCGTAATCACCGTAAAAGTAATCATAGTCACCGCTAGACCCATACCAGTCGCTTGACGTTGCAAAGCCAAGAGTGAAATCACTGAATGAAACGCTGCCATAGACTTCTTCGAAGTCATATTGGGTATCATTTGGGTAGCCGTACATGATGTAACCAATGTCATAGCTAACAGAGTCAGAGAATGAACCGCCGTATCCAGCGTAGTAATCAAGCTCTAGACCACCTGCGGAGGTGAAGTCATCAACAGAAGAGCCCCAAACACCGACATATAAACCGCTTTCAAATCCAACATCAAAACCACCAGATAGTGCTTCACCCAATGATTGGTCGAAACCACGGAAAAAGTAGTCCGAACCGATAGCGACATTGCCAGAAACTTCGGCGGCCATAGCAGTAGCACCAGACATCATAGTTGCAGCGAAAATTGCAGTTTTTAATACTTTCATTTGAATATCTCCCAAGATATATAAAGTTAAATTACAAAGTTATAAATACAAATTTAGTGTGTCGGAAGGTTAAATGCATATTGCGTGCCAAGTTTAGATAGCAGTGTATTTACCGTTTTATTGCATTCAAACTGGGGTTTTTGATCTATTTTGGTGCAACTTATTGGGGTCTAGTAAATAATCACGCACCAAATTGGAACTAATAGCCGCTAACCTTGATGCCAGGCGCACCAAATCAAGATAGGCCGCGATCAATCCATCAATATTTGCTAAAATCTGGCCATAAATGGAGCCCCGAACATGAATTCAGACGATCTATATGACCAATTTTTTCAGCAGCTTAACCAGACATTGTCTGGCGCACAGGCTATTAGCGGTGAACTTCAGCAGCACCTGCGCTCAGCCATGATGAGCACCTTTAGCAAGCTAGAGCTTGTATCCCAAGAAGAATTTGATACCCAGCGCGCCGTCTTAATGCGCTCGCGGGAGAAAATCGACGCACTCGAAAAGCAACTCGCAGAACTCGAGGCCACTCTAAAAGAGCAGGCAGACAAATAACTTACCGCGACAATGCCTGATGTCTGCACGAGTACTGAGTTTTACGTCGCAAGTGAGTAATCGCACAACACAGGGAATGTGCAATGTCACTTGCCGTGGTGCAAACCAGAGCCAAACAGGGTGTGCAGGCACCCTTAGTATCCGTCGAAGTTCATCTGTCCAATGGCCTGCCCGCCTTCCATATGGTGGGCCTGCCAGAAACCGCGGTTAAAGAAAGTAAAGACCGTGTGCGCAGCGCCATCATTAACTCGCATTTTGAATTTCCAGCGCGCCGCATCACCGTTAATCTAGCCCCCGCCGAACTCCCCAAAGAAGGCAGTCGATTTGATCTGGCCATTGCCATTGGTATTCTCACCGCCTCTGGGCAGATTCCCATGGACAGTTTGTCTGACTATGAATTTATCGGTGAGCTGGCACTGTCGGGAGAGTTGCGTCCTGTTGAGGCAGTGCTACCGTCGGCACTGGGCTGCGCCGCCAGAGGCAAACAGCTGATTATTGGTCAAAGTAATGCTGCAGAAGCGGCCCTAGTAGAAAAGTTATCTATCTTACCGGCCAATCATTTACTTGAGGTGTCGGCTCATTTGCATCAGGCGGCACTTTTAGAGCCCTGGCAGCAACTCACACCACAGGATCCTCCAACCGGCGATCAGCTCAATGAGGTTATTGGTCAACAACATGCCAAACGCGCGCTGGAACTAGCCGCCAGTGGCGGCCATCATCTACTTTTTTATGGCCCACCTGGCACCGGCAAAACCATGCTTGCCAGCCGCCTACCCGGTATTTTACCGCCATTAACTAATGCAGAGGCCCTGCAGGTTGCGGCTGTTCATTCCGTCGCAGGCAAGGGCTTGCGCAATAATATTTATAGCCGCCCCTTCCAGTCACCTCATCACACCGCATCAGCTGCAGCACTAGTGGGCGGAGGTAGCACCCCCAGACCGGGCGAGATTTCACTCGCGCACTGCGGCGTATTATTTCTCGACGAACTGCCCGAGTACTCGCGCAGCGTATTAGAGGTATTAAGAGAACCATTGGAATCAGGCGAAATAATGATCTCGCGAGTGGCGGCACAGACCCGCTACCCAGCCAACTTTCAATTGATCGCCGCCATGAACCCCTGCCCCTGTGGCTACCTAGGCACCCATCGCTGTCTGTGTAGCCCTGACCAAATAGATCGCTACCGCAATAAGATTTCAGGGCCACTAATGGACAGAATTGACCTGCAGGTTCAGGTAACCAGCATTGAAAACCATCAGCTATTAAATCAACAGGCGCCGGAACAACAAACCGGCGACAGCAACCAGCACATTCAGCAGCGGGTATGCACGGCTCGCAAACGGCAGATTAAAAGACAAGGCAAGATCAATGCCCGACTGAGCAGCGCAGAGCTGCGTGAAGTTTGCCCACTCAACCAAGAGCAGCGTCGGCTAATGGATCAGGCAATCGACAGGTTTGCCCTTTCAACTCGAGGTTTTTATCGTGTATTAAAGGTAGCCCGCAGTATTGCCGATCTAGCTGGGGTAGATAAACCAGAGTTACCCCATTATCAGGAGGCACTCAGTTACAGGCCCACCGTAGACACGCAAAAAAAGTGCTAAATAATTTGATCGGGCAGCGTCACCCCACAGTGATAGCAAAACTCCGCTTCAGGATGATGGCTGGTCCGCTCACACACATTACAGCGACGATTGCTGGTTTCTGTATGCATCTCGCGCGCAATCTCCGCAGTAAATATGCCAGTGGGAATAGCAATAATGGAATAGCCCGTCAGCATAGCCATAGTCGCAATCACCTGCCCCATCGCCGTCTGAGGTGTAATATCGCCATAGCCCACAGTGGTAATGGTAACGATCGTCCAATAAATACTGCGGGGAATGCTGGTAAAGCCATGTTCCGCCCCCTCAACAAAAAACATTAGGCTACCAAAGATTACACTCAGCACCAGAACCACCATGAAAAAGACAAATATTTTGCGCCGCGACGCATACATCGAGCGCAATAGAATATTGGCCTCAGAGAGATAGCGCACCAGCTTGAGTACCCGAAAGACTCGCAACACCCGCAACAGACGAATAACCAGCCAGTAGTTTGCACCAGGAAAAAACAATGCCAGATAAGTCGGCAGAACCGAGAGCAGATCCACCAGGCCATAGAAACTAAAAACATAGTGCGCAGGCTTGGGAGAGCAATAGATACGCATAAGGTATTCCACCGAGAACAGAATAGTAAACAACCATTCAAGACGAAAAAGCCAGATACCGTATTGGCTATTAACCGCTTCCATAGAGCTAAGGATAATTGCCAACACGCTGAGGAGTATCAGATAAATTAGCGCAATATCAAAACGCTGGCCCGCAGGGGTGTCGGTACCAAAAATAACGCGGTAAATTTTGTCTCGCAGAGAGTCTTCAAGCATCTTTAGTTTGCCTATAGTTAGGAATCATTCCATTATGCTGACTTAGCTATTATCACATTATTTAGTCAGGCTACAACTAGCAGAGAATTTATGGACCTTTACCAAGGTTTACTCCTAATCACCTCAATACATCTTCTGGCCGCTGCCGCGCCTGGCCCAGATTTTGTATTGGTATCACAGCAAACCTTATCCAATGGCAAGCGCGCGGGTCTGCTGTGCAGCCTCGGTATTGCCTTAGGCCTGTCAGTCCATATTCTCTACTCCTCCCTTGGTCTCGCCGCCATTATTGCCAACTCATCATCAGCCCTATGGGGCATTAAAATACTGGGTGGCGGCTACCTAATCTATCTTGGCATTAGTAGTTTAAAAGCTAGGACCCGCATAGCCGAAACAGGCACTATAGAAGTTATCGTAGAGCGGTCCGCGCTAAAAATCATTGGACTGGGATTTTTATGTAATGCACTCAATCCCAAAGCCCCCATCTACTTTGTGTCACTGTTTACAATCGTTTTATCTCAAGACACCCCTGCTCAGCATCTATTGATTTATGGTCTGTGGATGATGGTACTGCAACTAGCCTGGTTCTCTTTGCTGAGCCTGCTATTATCAAGGCCGAGCGTCACCCAGAAATTTCAACGCATGGGTCACTGGATTGACCGCATTGCCGGTGGCGCTATGCTACTGTTAGGTATCAAAGTGCTGGTCACAAGAGCCAACTAAACAGCGTTTAGGATTCATTCAATGATCAACCAGAGTATGGGTACCATAGACTGGGCAATGCTACTGTTGTTGTCACTACTCTGGGGTGGCTCATTCTTTTTTATCAGCATCGTTGTCACAGAGCTGCCACCTCTAACCATTGTTCTATTAAGAGTCGGCATTGCCGCTATTACATTGTGGGCGATGCTGCTTATTGCTGGCTATGAAGTACCAAAATCATTACGGCTATGGCGTTCATTTTTTATTCTTGGGCTACTCAACAATATCATTCCATTCGCCCTTATTGTCTGGGGACAAAACCATATAGGCGCAGGTCTGGCCTCTATTATTAATGCCAC